>OLKZ01000166.1_pt1 | contig 19897 bp, 18 predicted proteins | sample 1604431 | NCBI WGS metagenome assembly OLKZ01 (sample SAMEA104055714, study PRJEB20765) | soil metagenome | isolation source: soil
CCCCAACCCTCTCCTGGCAGAGAGGGGTAGTGCACGTTTTAATTTATTAAATTTTCATTCTTATAAATTCCTGCCAATTTCGCCTCACCCCAACCCTCTCCTGGCGAGAGGGGGCAGATTACGTTTTAATTTATTAAATTTTTGTTCTTATAAATACCTGCTATCCATCCTTGCCCATTGCCTATTGCCTATTGTTTAATTATTATCAATTAACCAATCACCCGGTCCGCTTCCTTCATCACCATATATAATTTCTTCGTGTCCCGCAAAAATCTTCTTCCTTTTTGCAGAGACCAGGGTTTGATTCCCTGCTGACGGTTATATTTACAGATCCTGTACAATGCTTTCCAGTGCATAAGAATTTCTCTATACGCTCCCGTTAATTTATACCCCGTATCATAAAAATGATTGGGCTCAGCACCACAGCCATTGTATTCCAGGATAGTAAAGTTTTTCCCGTTTTTAAGGTCTTCCACACTGGTACACATGATATCGTAACGCCCGTAAAAAAAATCATTGATGCGATGGCTGATGGCATCGAATATGCCCGTTAATTGTTCATCAATATGATCCTTCAGGTCAATAAAATGAGCCCCACGGTTATGGTTAGCCGCATAACTAAGCATATATTTTTCTCCTTGCGGCAATATTTCATTCCATCGTTCCTTATGTGTGCTGTGCAGTTCACCGGTTCTTTTGTTTCCCTTGGGATGCTGTAGCACCAATTGTTCCAGGGTATGCTTTCCGTCGCCGGTAACCTGCAGGGGTATCTTGTGTAAAAAACCCGTGATCATTCCTTTCGCCTGTTTGGGATGGCGGATGTAAAATATACTCACTTCCATCGGGTAGTGCACCATTTTCTGCACAATATATTCCACCGGGACTTTAAAATGATAGTTTTTCAGTTCTTCCGGGGTATCGATCTTCCGGAATAGTATGCCCTGCCCTCCCACTTCGGGCTTTACAATAAGCGGATATTCGATACCGTTATTAAGTATTTCGCCGGTAACCGTATCAAAATCCTGCCCGGGCATCACATTAAAAGTGGTGGGATATGATCCGGGTGGCAACAGGTCGTACATTTCTTTCTTGGGTTCACCTTCCATACCTCCGAAAGTGAGTTTTGGATTACTGGGTGTAAAGAACCATACGGAGCCCGATCTTAGAATATACCATAGCCATACCGGTGTGATAGGTGCATATATTAATTTGAAAGGCCATGCTTCCCAATTGGTGATCCTGTGAAATAGTCGTTTCAAAATTATTCTGTTGCACGAAGGTATTTAAAATGGAGTATTTGTATGGAAACTGTTTCATCCTAATAAAGTATTTTTGTGCGGGATATCATCTTTTTTTGTATATCTTACTTTAAGAAAAATGTCCTTAAGTCCGGATGATTTTTTACTTGAATGTTGAATATTCAATTCTCAATAACAGATCATGCATGTACCAACCATGGCCGAAATGGCGGCCAAAGGAGAAAGCCCCGAAATTTTATTCTGGGTAGGCTGTGCCGGTAGTTTCGACCAGCGTGCCCAGAAAATCACAAAGGCATTCGTGACGATATTGGATAAGGTAGGTATCAACTATGCTATCCTCGGAAAAGAAGAAATGTGCAACGGTGATCCTGCTAGACGGGCAGGAAACGAGTTTATATTCCAGATGATGGCCTACCAGAATATCCAGGTACTGAATGGCTATGGCATAAAAAAAATTGTAACTGCCTGCCCGCATTGTTTCAATATTCTGAAGAATGAATATCCCGAACTGGGAGGCGTATACGAAGTTATTCACCATGCCGTTTTCCTGCAACAACTGATCGATGAGGGCAGGATCATCATGCAGGAAGGCGGCGCCTTTAAAGGAAAAAAGATCACTTACCACGACAGTTGCTACCTTGGCCGGGCCAACAATATTTATGAGGCCCCCCGCAAAGTGCTGGAAGCACTTGACTCCTCATTGGTTGAAATGAAGCGTTGCCGCAGCAATGGCCTTTGTTGCGGTGCCGGCGGTGCGCAAATGTTCAAGGAAGAAGAAAAAGGAGCTACAAGAATAAATTTTGAAAGGACCAACGAAGCCATTGCAACAGGTGCCAATATCATTGCCGCAGCCTGCCCTTTTTGCAATACCATGCTCACAGATGGCATAAAGAACAGTAATAAGGAAGAGGAAGTGAAAGTGATGGATATTGCGGAGATGGTGGCAGCGTCTATTTGATTCAAAATAGCCACATGATAGCCACAAGCAACAATCAGCAAGGGAGAAGCATACGAATTCAATACAACTCCCGATATGTGAAAAGTATTTTAGATATAATATTTGCCCCCTTGAAACTTGCAGCTTGAAACTTAAAAAAAGTCTCCTTGAAGCTTGCAACCCGAAGCTTACCTTTGCACCATGGACCTCCATTTTCAAAAACATATCCCCCCAGATTTTGATGATGCCTCAAAAGTATGGATATACCAGAGCAGCCGAACCTTCCTGGAAAGCGAGGTGCTTGAAATGAAAGATATGCTGTATGCTTTTGTAGCCGGCTGGAAAAGCCACGGAGCTGACGTTAAAGGCTATGCGCACTTATGTTTCGGGCAGTTTATTGTATTGATGGCAGATGAAACAGCCACCGGTGTGAGTGGCTGCAGCACAGACAGTTCGGTTCATCTCATACGATCCATAGAAAAAAAATTCGATGTAAGTTTATTCGACAGGCAACAACTGGCCTTTGTCATCAAAGAGAAAATCGAATTGCTGCCGCTCAGCCAGCTCGACCAGGCAGCAGAAAATAATTTTATTGATGCCCATACATTGTATTTCAATAATACAGTGCTTTCCAAAAAAGAATTAATGGAAAAATGGATAATACCGGTGAAAGAAAGCTGGCTGGCGAAGCGAATCAATTTTCCTGAAAAAGTTTGATTTACCATAGCCAGCACAAAGAACACCGGAAATTTACGGGATGCCTGACCACTTTCACCATACCGCTCTTTTACCGCTAAGATAATTATTTCGGGAAAATCAGGCAGGTATTCCTAATTTTATCCATTAAATAAATCAACATATATGAAGAAAATTGTATTTGTTTTTGTTTCGTTATGCTGCATCAGCCTGGTGCCAGGTATTTCATATGCTCAAACATCAAAAAAATTCATTGACGCCGCCAATATGGACCCGTCCGTAAAACCTGGTGATAATTTTTATTTATACGTCAATGGCAACTGGGTAAAGAACACACCGGTCCCGGGATCAAAAACCCGTTGGGGAAGTTTTGATATACTCACAGAAGAAAGTTCAAAGGCCCTCAGGGGTTTGTTGCAAGATGCCGCTGCAAATCCAGGCTCCAATGCATTGATGAAGCGTGTGGGTGATTTTTATTCCAGCGGAATGGATAGCATTGCTGTAGAGAATGCCGGCTATAAACCCATTAAACCTTACCTGGATGCCATTGCAAAATTGAGCACGAAGGAACAGGTAATGGATGAGATCAATTATTTGCGTTCGCATGCTGTCACATCGCCGCTGTATCGTATCGGCGCTGCACAGGATGCAAGGAATGTTACAAGATATGTTATCAGTATCGGCCAGGGCGGCACCACAATGCCCGACAGGGATTATTATCTCAAGAACGACGCACGCACCACGGGTATTCGTAAAGCATATATAAACTATATCCTGCAATTATTTATGTTATGCGGGGCTGATGAAGCTACCGCCAAACAAAATACAACCATCATCCTTAACCTCGAAACGGCCATCGCCAATGCACAACTGAGCCGCGTGGAGATGCGTGACCCGGTTAAACTGTACAATAAATTTTCCATTGACGGGCTATCCGCCAAAACACCCAACCTGAAATGGCAGAGCATCCTTTCACAATTGGGCTATACCACTAACAGGGACAGCATGGTAGTAAGCAATCCGAAATTCATGGTCTTTACCGATTCATTGCTGGCAGCCGTTCCCGTTAGTGACTGGAAAGTGTACCTGCAATGGGGTGTAATAAAGGACGCAGCCCCCTTCCTCAGCCACGATTTTGTAAATGCCAACTTTGCATACACCCAGGTGATGAGCGGGCAAAAAGAACAAACACCCCGCTGGCAGCGCATGAGCGGACTTATTGACGGGCAGCTGGGCGAATTGCTTGGGCAATTATATGTGGACAAATATTTTAAACCCGCAGCCAAAGAAAGAATGCTGGCCCTGGTGAACAATATGCAGGAAACCTTCCGTGAAAGAATAAAAAGATTAGACTGGATGAGTGAAGAGACAAAGCAAAAAGCCCTGGTAAAACTTGCTGCCTATTTGAAAAAGATCGGTTACCCTGATAAATGGAAAAATTATGATGGCCTTGAAATAAAAAGAAATGATTTTATGGGTAACGTCACACGCAGCAACCAATGGCAATACAATGATAATATCAGTAAACTGGGCAAGCCAGTGGATAAGGCCGACTGGAATATGACTCCATCAACCGTGAATGCTTATTACAGTCCGCCAAGAAATGAGATCGTATTTCCTGCCGGGATATTGCGTTCACCATTCTTTGATTTTGAAGCCGATGATGCCATCAACTACGGTGGTATCGCTGCGGTGATCGGCCACGAAATGACGCATGGTTTTGATGACCAGGGCCGCCAGTATGATGCGGATGGCACCCTGCACGACTGGTGGACAAAAGCCGATGCCGACGAATTTAAAAAACGCGCTGATGAAGTGGTGGATCAATACAATGGTTTTGTGGTCCTCGATACCCTGCACGTGAACGGCAAATTAACCCTCGGTGAAAATCTTGCCGACCTTGGCGGTTTAAGTATTGCTTATGAAGCATTCAAAAAAACACCGCAGGGCATGGGTGATAAAAAGATAGATGGCTTTACTCCCGACCAGCGTTTTTTCATCAACTGGGCGCAGGTATGGCGCAGTAATATCTTACCCGAAGCAGCAGCACAGCGCATTTTAACCGACCCTCACTCACCCGGAACATTCCGTTGCAATGCACCACTGATGAATATTGATGCATTCTATAATGCCTTTAATGTGAAGGAAGGTGATAAGATGTTCAAGCCGAAAGAAAAGCGAACGCATATATGGTAAGCAATAATAAGTATTTTATAAAACCGGGACATCGTGTTCCGGTTTTTTATTTTTTGTACCGGGCAATATCTCTTTATTGAGCTTCACAGGCGTCGCACTCTTATACTTTATAACCATATTCGGCGCCTAATATGCACCGATCCATTTTGTAAAAGACTTCCGAAGTTTTTAAAAACTTCGGAAGTCTGTAATTTCATTCATCTCTGTCAATGACGATAGCTCACTTCAAAAAGGAACCTACCGTCAAATAGTTTTGATATCAGGAAAAGATACTGTAAAAGTTAAAGGAGAATATACCGCCCACTGGCTTTGGGTTCCCTGGCGGGGATGGTTAATAAAACACATGGCAACAAAACCCATAAACTGATCCACTGAATCAGTAAGTAGAAACGTGTCCGGGTTTCCCAAAGATTTTATATTTGAAATGAATAAAAAGGAGTTTGAAATTGGACCACGCAAATTGCGTCCTCCAAAGAAGAAAAACAAGGGTTACGCTATGTTCCCTTTTGTTACGGAACAGGGTGTTACCATATGATCCTGTATTTTTACGTTTAAAGAGTTCCTTATTTCATTGATTCTACCAGGCTCGCATGCTTCTTCCTTGAAGCTTGCAGCTTAAGTCTAACCCCCTACCTCCCATCCCACTCATTATCCCGCTCATTCTTATCCGGCGTAAAATCATTTCCCAGCCGGATGAATGTGACCTTACCTGCCAATTGCTGCGTTACTACAAATTCTGTCTTCCCATCCTTCCATACATCCGCCCCGTAATGCAGGGTTATGGGTTCACCCTTGTCGAATGAAAGGGTGAGGTACACGGGTACCGGCAATCCGCCCTTATTCGTAACCGTTATTTTGGTGGTACCATGCTGCTGTTCCACTTTTGTAATGCCAAGATCGGGATACACCCAATCGAAGAACCATTTTTTCCAGAACCAGTTCAGATCTTTGCCGGTGGCACTATTAAAACTGTAAAAGAAATCATACGGCATGGGATGTTTGCCATGCCAGTCGCTCATGTATTGGTGAAGTGCTTTAAAATATGATTGATCGCCCAGCATATCCTGCAAAACCCAGTAACACAAGCCGCCCTTGCCATAGGAATTGCTTAAATACGCTGCTCCTTCATACAATTTTGTATTGGTGATCAGCGGCATATCACTATCAGTACCGCTTATACGCTCGTAACGGGTCTTGCTGTAAATGCCTTCGTCTTCGGGTTCACCCATCAGGGGAGAGATCACGGATTCACCGATCGTGGCCCAGCCTTCGTCCATCCAGGCATACTCCGTTTCATTGATGCCCATGTAAAAGGGAAAATAACTGTGGAAGATCTCATGCGATGTGAGCTGTACGGCATCCTTATGCGTGTCCGTTGGATTATCATTGACCATCATCGGATACTCCATCTGGTCGGTACCGTCAAATACCGTGATCTGTGGAAAAGGAAAAGCAACCTTAGGATAATAATGGCTCATATAAAATACCGACTGGTGGGCCTGGTTGGCCACATCAAAATAATCTTTGTGAATTTTATTGAAAGCGGCGCTGGCCAGGGTCTTTCTTTTCGAAACCGAATCTACCAATACACTGCTGGCATCCCATAAATAATGATCGCTGAGGGCAAATGCAAAATCACTGACACCGCTTGCTTTGAATCTCCATATCCCGGTATTATCAGAATTGATGACAGCATTGTTGATATAGTCTGCAGAGTCGATCACATGAACGACCTGGTCCGAATTTCTGGCCTGTTGCAATTTTTTAATGATGGCAGGACCAAGGTTCATTTCTTCCTGCTGCCTTTCTCCTGTAGCCCATACCACATCATTGAAAGGAACTTTTATTTCCACGTTAAAATTACCGAAGTCGTTGTAAAATTCCTGCATGCCATTATAACTCCAGTCGTCCCAGCCATTCATATCATCATACACTGCAAGGCGGGGAAAAAAATATGCGATGAAATAAGAGCCACTATCTACCATGCCTGTACGCACCGGCGAGCCGGTGTTGACGGAGTAATGCCACTTGATACTCAAATTTATTTTTGTATGCGGAAGCACAGCATAATTGGGGATCACCATTAAATTGGTATTTCGGTGAAATGCTTTTTTAGGAGCAGAAAAATTTGTGATGGTTTCATTTCCGATGATCAATTGCTCAATACTTACCCCCTCATTCAGGTCTTTTTCAGCAATTTCGCCCGAGCGCTTCACTCCTTTTTTATAGAGATCAGGATAAAGCCGGATGATGAGATGCTTTAAGGTATCCGGGCTGTTGTTGTAATAAACAATACTTTCTTCGCCCCTCAATACATGGGTTTCTGGGCTAAAATTTACATGAATATTATAATCCCCGCTGTTTTGCCAATAGGCTGCCCCCGGCTTACCCGTAATAGTCCGTGTTCCTTTTTTAAATGCAGCACGGACGGTGGCGCTTTGATAGATGGATTGTGAAAATGAAATGGAATAAAATGCAGTTGCAAATAATAATGCAATAAACTTACCGAATCGCATAAACGTAAAATTTATTTAACTCAAAAAGTTGTCAGGCCACTCCTGGTACTCCTTAAACTATAATACTTGCACATTACAGATACTTTGATTACAAAAACTTTTGCAGTGGCGAGGCAACTCTTCAACACGGCCTGGTTTTTATCAACGTGATTCCTCGGCACTGAATTTACCAATAAACCGGTAATTATTTTCATTGAACTGGTATTGAAATACCCGGTGGTAATCCTTACTGAACTCATCCTCTGATGCCGCTTGAATCATATTACCGATCACATTGAATCCTTCGGCCCGGAAACAGATCATCACGTTCAACACCCCCGACCCTTCTTCATTTAATACCTCGAAAACCTTGCTCACCTGTGTTTTATCAAACTCCGACTTCACTCCCTTCATTCCCATGATGGTATTCCTGCAACGGTTATAGGGATCGCTGGTTTTAATATCAGTTGACTGGTAAAAAATATGGTCAAAATAAATGTCTTTAAAATGGTTGTCTAAATAAACACCGAAGGCTTTCCCTTCTTCATTCAGGTGGAGGTATTCTCCCCTGCTTTTCTCATCTGTATTGATCTTTCCATGCCGCACGATATAAAGGTTAGTACTCATAATGGTAACGATTTTTATTCTCCAAAAGCCTTGTAAGGGAGGAAGAAGAAAGTGAATAAGCTAAGTTAGTCTGTGAATTTACGCTTTTTATAGCAGAACCCCCGGTATATCTGGATCAACGAATTAAAAATCAAAAACGAGTCCTGCCATCCTGTCACAATATCCCCTCTTTTATATATCTTTGCTCCTCTCAAAATTTGTCCCGGGATGCCGCAATTGTTGACTGATACATTACATGATGAAGCAAGGCAGGGCGAAGCCTATATTCCTTTTGCAGGGGAAGTAAATTCAAATAAGAAATATTTTTATATTGAAAGTTATGGCTGTGCTATGAATTTTGCCGACAGCGAAGTGGTTGCTTCAATTTTACTCGATAATGGTTTTGGCGCCACAAAAAATTTTGAAGAGGCAGATCTCATTTTTGTAAACACCTGCTCTATCCGCGAAAAAGCGGAAACCACGGTAAGAAAACGTTTAGCTGAATTCAGGAAATTGAAAAAAAACAGGCCGGGTATATTGGTAGGGGTGCTTGGCTGCATGGCCGAAAGGCTTAAAGCAAAATTCCTTGAAGAAGAAAAGCTGGTGGATATTGTTGTAGGGCCGGATGCTTACCGATCTCTTCCGGCATTGATCAAAGAAGCAGAAACAGGCCAGAAAGCAGTGAATGTATTATTGAGCCGTGATGAAACATACGCTGATATTGCACCCATCCGTTTGAATAGTAATGGGGTAACCGCATTCGTTAGTATCATGCGGGGCTGTAACAATATGTGCTCATTTTGCGTGGTGCCATTCACGAGAGGAAGGGAAAGAAGCCGCAATGCTGATTCCATCATTAATGAATGTAAAATATTATTTGAGGAAGGCTATCGTGAGGTAACATTACTGGGACAAAATGTAGATAGTTATTATTGGGTAGACGAACAGCGGGATGCCCGGGTAACTTTTTCGATGTTGATGGAGCGTGTGGCACAGGTTTCTCCATTATTGCGCGTACGTTTTTCCACTTCACACCCTAAAGACATCACCGATGATGTGCTTTACACCATATTGAAATATGAGAACATCTGCAATTACATTCACCTGCCGGTGCAAAGTGGCAGCAGCAGGATATTGCAGATGATGAACAGAACTTATAGCCGGGAATGGTATATTGCCAAAGTGGACAGGATACGTGAGCTGATACCAGATTGTGGCCTGTCCACAGACATGATCACAGGTTTTTGTACCGAAACGGAAGAAGACCATCAGCAATCTTTGAGCCTGATGGAATATTGCAGGTATGACCTGGCCTACCTGTATTTTTATTCTGAAAGGCCCGGAACACTGGCTGCCAGGATGTTTGAAGACGATGTACCACTGGAAGTAAAGAAAAGAAGGTTACAGGAATTGGTTGATCTCTACCGCATTCATTCATTACTGAGTATGCAAAAAGATGTTGGCAAAACTTTTGAAGTTTTAATTGAAGGGGTGTCTAAAAAAAATAAGGATGAATTATTCGGAAGAACAGGCCAGAATAAAGTAGTTGTTTTCCCGAAAGAGAATTTTAAAAAGGGAGATTATGTTTCAATAAAAATTACAGGCTGTACAGCAGGTACACTTTTAGGAACCCCCTCCGCCCCCTAAAGGGAGAACCGGAGCCTTTGATATGAAAGAGAATTCAGTTTATTTGAAAAGAAAAAATAAGTAACCATCAGCGTTCAAATAATTAATAACATTAAAAATAATTCTACTCCAAAGTTCCCCCTTTAGGGGGCGGAGGGGGTGGATATATTATGGACTTACAACAAATAAAAAACCGTTTCGGCATCATCGGCAACTCCCCTGCCCTCAACCACGCATTGAACGTAGCAGTGCAGGTGGCTAATACCGACCTGAGTGTACTCATCAATGGTGAAAGTGGCGTGGGCAAAGAGATCTTTTCACAGATCATCCATGCATTAAGCGCAAGAAAACACAATCCTTTTATTGCAGTTAACTGCGGCGCCATTCCTGAAGGCACCATTGACTCTGAATTATTCGGTCATGAAAAAGGTTCTTTTACCGGAGCAGTGGATAGCCGTAAGGGTTATTTTGAAACGGTGAACGGCGGCACTATTTTTTTAGATGAGATCGGCGAATTGCCCCTGGGCACACAGGCCCGTCTGCTTCGGGTACTCGAAGCCGGTGAATATATCCGTGTGGGCAGCAGTAAAGTACAGAAAACAGATGTGCGCGTGATCGCTGCAACCAATAAAGAACTGATAGAATTTACACAAACCAACAAATTCAGGGAAGACCTGTATTATCGTTTGAATACAGTGCCGATCAGGGTTCCGGCATTACGCGACCGGAAAGAAGACATCCCCTTACTGTTCCGCAAATTTGTAACCGACTTTGCAGACCGCTACAAAACCACGCCGGTACAATTAGACGATGCCGCAAAAGATGTGTTAATTAACTATCCCTGGCCCGGCAATGTGAGGGAATTGAAGAATATTGCAGAACAAATTTCTGTGTTGAGCACGGATAAAACCATTACAGGAGCCACTTTAAAAAGTTTTTTACCGGAGCACAACTACTCACGGTTACCCGTATTGGCAGGTGGCGCAGGAGCAGTGAGCCATACCGAATTTGTCAATGAAAGGGAGATCCTCTATAAATTATTCTTCGACATGAAGAAAGACGTAAATGAACTGAAAAAAATGTTTTTTGATCTTTTACAAAATCCATCCATTGCACAACACGGACCGATATTCTCCAATGATAATAACGGGAAAGAATTAAATACGCTTTCTTCCGGCTCCCCGTCCACACAACCTGTGTATATTCAGCACAATGGCGAAGACATTCACCATCATGAAGACGTGGAAGAATCACTCAGCATCGTGGACAAAGAAAAAGAACTCATCATAAAAGCATTGAAAAAACATAAGGGTAAACGAAAAGATGCATCGCTTGACCTGGGAATTAGTGAACGAACATTGTACAGAAAACTGAAAGAGTATGATATTGAAGAATAGAAAAATAAGCAATGGGCAAAGGGCAATGGGCAATTCGCAAAGCCCTGTGAACAGAATACTCTTATTGCCTGTTTGCTTATTGCTTATTGCCTGCTTCAACTTCTCCACCTGCAAATACAGCTTTAAAGACACTTCGCCGATTCCTACCGAAGTGAAAACATTCAGGGTGAACTACCTGGAAAACAGAGCCCAGTATATAAACCCGCAGTTGAGTATACAACTGACAGAAAAACTAAAACAAAAGATCATCAGTTCCACAAGGCTGCATCAAACCAACAGTGATGATGCACATTACGATATCAGTGGCTATGTATCGCAATATTATACCAGCACCACGGGTATCAGTAACAATGCTGCCGCTGTGAACCGGTTATCAGTAAGTTTTCATCTCATATTTAAAAATACGCTGGATGAAAAGAAAAACAGTGAATGGGATATTTCGAACAATTTTGATTTTCCTGCCACCCAAACCCTTTCACAGGTAGAATCAACACTGACCGCAGATATTGTAAAAGGTATGGTGGATGAAATTTTTAATAAGATCTTTTCAAACTGGTAAACTTGTTGTTTGCTTTTTAGTTGTTTAGAGCAGTTCACACCAACTAACAATTAAACGACCAACAACCAACGATTCAACCTTGCATTATGGAAAATACTTTAGTTTTTGAAAGGCTTTTTAAAAGAAATTTTAGTGATGGCCACAATAAAGATCTCCTGGAACAAATTACCAATGAACACCCTTATTTTTCATCCGCCCAATTTTATTTACTGCAGCAAACCCAGTCCGGAACAGAGATGTATGCCAAACAAGCGGCAAAGACAGCCCTGCTTTTCAATAATCCCTATTGGCTGAATTTTCAATTGCAACAAACCTACCTGCAGATTCCCGCAGACAAACAGCCCGAACTATATAAAGAAATAGTAAGAGAATCCATTCCTGAAGTTGCTTCTATTGAAGATCCAGCCCATAAAAATGATAATGAAACTGTAACGACATATCAACCCGAACAGGTAACCGAAACAGCAGGTGAACGTTTAGTCCATGACAGTACCGATAAAAAAGATGATGGAATGCTAATGGAGCACCAACCGGAACGGGTAACCGAAATAACTGATGAACGCCTGGCACCCGACAATACCGATAATAATGATGAAGAAGGGGTCATGGAAAATGAAATTGAACCCATGAAATTTGAATTGAAGCTTCCCGTAGAAAATTATTCTTCAGATCAGGTACTTTCATTTGAACCCATGCACCTGGTAGATTATTTTGCTTCGCAGGGAATTAAACTCAGCGAGGAAGAACAAACATCGGATACCTTAGGCAGGCAGCTAAAAAGTTTTACAGAATGGCTCAAAACAATGAAGAAACTGCCTGCCATGGACAAGAACCAACCGGATATGGCTGCCGGCAAAGCAGGCGAACAGGCCGATCTGAGTATCCAGGTGCTTGCTGAAAAAAGTAACCATGAAGACGAAGTGATCACGGAACCAATGGCGGAAGTATTTGCCAAACAAGGTAAACTGGGCAGGGCCATAGAATTGTATCAAAAATTAAGTTTGATGAATCCCTCCAAAAGCGCTTACTTTGCAGCCAAAATCGAACAATTAAAAGATACCTGATATGTTAATTTTATTTGGAATTTTAGTGATCATAGCTTCTATTATCCTTGGTTTGATCGTATTGATACAAAATCCAAAAGGTGGCGGACTGTCTTCGAGTTTTGGCGGTTTTGGCAACCAGTTAATGGGCGTAAAGCAAACGACCGATGTGTTGGAAAAGGGAACCTGGCTGTTTGCGGCCATCGTGGGTATTCTTTGCCTTTTATCTCCTGCTTTCATTCCAAAATCAGGCAGCAGTTCATCTCCAAATGATGCGATAACAAAGGACCTTAAAATGCCCGTGCAAAAAGCCGCACCTACAACACCAAATAAAACAGTACCTATGCCCGCTTTACCAGATCCGAATAAAAAGAATTAATTATTACAAAATATCAGAACCCTGTCTGCAAATGACGGGGTTTTTTATTTTACTTTGCCTGATATAAACTAATTCCGTGTTTTCGTGCTCTGTGGTAAACAAAAAAAACCATGTTAATATTCTTTTAATGAATAATTCCGTGTTTCCTTGCCTAAGTGGCAATTCATAAAATGAAAAAGAAAATAATATACGGCATCGTCCTGGTTCTGTTAATCGTCGGTGGTTTCATTGCCTGGAAAATATTCGGCCCAACAGTTTCTGCTCCCGAAGCAAAATATTTCTATATTAAAACAGGCGAAACCTATTCAGGTGTAAAATCAGCTTTGCTTGAACAAAAGATCATCAGCAGTGAACTTTTCTTTGACCGTGTTGCCAGACAAATAAAATATACCAATGCCGTAAAAGCCGGGCGATATGAAATTAAAAATGGCATGAGTGTTTTTAATTTATTAAGAATGCTCCGCTCGGGTAAACAATCACCTGTTAATCTCATCATTACCAAACTAAGGACAAAGGAAGACCTTGCACAAAAGATAGCCGCTAATTTTGAATGCGATTCTGCCAGCGTGATCAGTGTTTTGAATAATGAAGATTCTTTAAGCAAATATGGCCTGGACAGTAACACCGTGATGACGGCAGTGATCCCCAACACCTATAGTATCTTATGGAATACTCCGGCCGACAGGATCTTTAAAAAATTATATGCAGAAAAGGAAAAATTCTGGAATGTTGAAAGAACAAAAAAAGCCGCTGACCTGAACATGACTCCCGGGCAGGTGTACACGATGGCAAGTATCGTGGAAGAAGAAACGAATAAGGAAGAAGACAAAGGTAAAATAGCCAGTGTGTATCTCAACCGTATCCGGTCGGGGCAAAGGCTGGAAGCAGACCCCACCATAAAATTCGCATTAAAAAATTTTGGTTTAAAAAGGATACGCCAATCGCATATAGAAGCTGCGGCAACATCTCCCTACAGTACTTATGCAAACAAAGGTTTGCCGCCGGGGCCCATCTGCACCCCTTCTTCAAAAACCATTGATGCCGTGTTGAATGCTCCCGTAACCGATTATTTATTTTTTGTTGCAAGACCCGACCGGTCAGGCCTATCCAACTTTACAGCTTCTTACCAGGAACACATGGTGAATGCAAAGAATTATCAACATTTCCTGGATAGTATAAATATTAAGTAACGTGTTAAATGGCTACATGGTTAAATTGTTGCCGCGTAGATTTGGCATCAGCAATTCAACAATTAAACAGTTAAACAATTATACTTTTTTGACAAAATTCCGGTACATATTAATCAACACAGGCCCGGTTGCATTTATATTACGTAAAAGTATGCATTGGTACCTCCCCGGCTTCGAAGGCGTACCGCTGTATGATGTAATGAAATTTTTTTACAGGCAGATCAAAACGGTTGGCCTTACAGAAAGAGCATCTGCTATCGCTTATAATTTCATCATGGCCATTCCACCCTCTCTTTTATTTTTATTTACCCTGATCCCCCAACTGCCTTTTTTTAAAAAAGGAGAAATACAAAGGCAGGTCACCCTTATCATAAGAGATATCATCCCGGCCGAAGGGTATAATAAGACCATCATCAGTTTTATCGACAAAACATTTTTTAAAGCACCGGTGTATAGTTTATTGTCCTTTGGTTTATTGCTGGCCTTGTTCTTTGCTTCCAATGCTATGATGGGTATCATGCGTTCCTTCAACAAAAATTATATTGGTTTTCAAAAAAGAAGGGGCTTGCACAATCGCTGGATCGCCATCAGGTTAACCACCCTGATATTTTCCCTGGTATTGGGATGCCTGATATTACTCATTACACAAAGAGCAGCATTAAAATGGCTGGGTTTAGGAAATCAATCCTGGAGAGAAGTGATCGCTTATGTACGCTGGATATTCATAGTTGCATTAATATTTTATTCCATCGCCTTTATCTACAAATATGCACCGGCCGTACATAAGCGATGGAGGCTCGTTTCGCCCGGAAGCATCCTGGCTACTTTCTTATGTATCCTGGCATCGTTGGGTTTCTCGGCATTTGTAAATAATTTTGGTAACTATAATGCGCTATACGGCTCTATCGGCACCATCATTGTGCTGATGGCCCTGATCTACATCAATTCCCTCGTGCTGCTCATCGGTTTTGAATTGAATGTGAGCATTAAATCATTGAAAGCGATTGCCACAAGGCGGGATGCTCAGGAAAAAGGCAGGGAAACTTCACAAAAAATTACATAAGCGGTGCTGGTTATATTGTTTGCAAATCTTAACTTTAATAAAATTAAAAAGAGATGAAAAAGATATTCTTTCCCATTGCAGCAGCAGTTGCTTTTTGCAGCCTCGCATTCACCTTCAGCGAAATATTACCCATTGGCAGTGCAATGCCTAAAGCCGACCTTAAGCTGAAAGATATTTCAGGTAAAGAGATCGCCATCAAAGACGTAAAAAAAGAGCATGGCATTTTGGTAATGTTCAGCTGCAATACCTGCCCTTACGTGATCAAGAACCAGCAACGCACGGTTGCCATTGGTGAATATGCACAAAAGATGAATGTAGGTTTTATTGTGTTAAACAGCAACGAAGCGCAACGCACGGATGATGACAGTTATGAAGCAATGAAAAACTATGCAAAGAACCAGAAATATAACTGGAATTATGTGGTAGACAAGAATAATGAAGTAGCTGATGCCTTTGGTGCCAACCGTACACCCGAATGTTTTTTATTCGATAAAAATTTAAAACTGGTTTATCATGGCGCTATTGATGATAATCCAACAGATGCAGCCAACGTACAACACCATTATTTACAGGAAGCCATTGATAATATGGTTGCCGGGAAAGAGATAGCTGTTAAAGAAAGCAGGAGTGTGGGATGCTCAATTAAACGGAGAAGTTAATCGCTGATTGGCAAATAAAAAAAGGCTACCGTAGTTTTGAAAACTACCATAGTCTTTTTTTATTTTGCAAGGGCTAGTTTTACTTCCTTTTCAAACTGTTCACTGGTCATTTCATTTTCAAAAAATTTCTTATAACCTGTCTTGCCATTTACAATGATGGTGGCGGGTATGGCACCGCTCCATTTTTTGTCGATCATCGGACAAAAAATATCAGCATTGGTTTCATTGAGCCAGGCAATATTGGTATTAAAATGGCTTTTCTTTACAAAGGCTGCGATCTTAGCAGGGTAATAATCCGGAAGGTCTAAGCTCACCAGCAGCAGTTTTACTTTTTGTGCTTTATATTTTTTTACAATATCGATAAACCCCGGTATCTCTCCTACACAGGGTTTACAAAATGTTGCCCAGAAATTCACCACATACATTGTATCGGATCCATTGCTGAATGAATTTACCACATCAGCCATTTTCATTTTAGGAATGGATTGACTGTTGACAACAGTTGCAAAAGATATCACTGTAATGAGTATTGCTAATCGTTTCATCATTCTTAAAAATACAGAGAAATGCTGCAAATGCTTATTAAAAAACGTTAAATCGGGCTGCAAATTAGCTTTTGGCTAATCCCCCATTTCAAACTAATTTTGCCCACTCAACAGGGGTTACCTGTCAACTAATTAACTAATCAACCAATTAACTGAATCATGGCATACGATGTAATAGTTCTTGGCAGTGGCCCCGGCGGTTATCCTGCTGCAATTCGGGCGAGCCAGCTTGGTAAAAAAGTGGCGATTGTAGAAAAAGAAAGCCTGGGGGGCATCTGCCTCAACTGGGGCTGTATCCCCACAAAGGCATTATTAAAAAGTGCCCAGGTTTTTGAATATGCAAAACATGCTGCTGATTACGGTATCAATGTAAGTAACCCCACACATAATTTTGAAGGAGTGATCAAACGGAGTCGTGGCGTGGCCGATAAAATGAGCAAAGGCGTTCAGTTCCTGATGAAGAAGAACAAAATTGATGTGATCATGGGAAATGGTAAATTGATCGCTGCAGGAAAACTGGAAGTCACGGCAGCGGATGGCAGTAAACAGATCTTGGAAGCAAAAAATATTGTGATCGCCACAGGCGGAAGGGCAAGAGAATTACCCAACATGCCAATTGATGGCAAAAAAATAATCGGTTACCGGGAAGCGATGGTTTTGCCTGTTCAGCCAAAAAGCATGATCATCTGCGGAAGCGGCGCCATCGGTTCGGAGTTTGCTTATTTCTACAACAGTATCGGTACAAAAATTACCCTTGTTGAATTTTTACCTCGTCTTGTTCCGGTTGAAGATGAAGACATCAGTAAGGAATTAGAGAAGCAATATAAAAAACAGGGCATGGCCATCATGACCAACAGTGAGATAACGGCTGTGGATGCCAGCGGAGAAGGCGTTAAAGCAAAAGTAAAAACAGCAGATGGCGAGGTAGTTCTGGAAGCAGATATTTTGTTAAGCGCCGTGGGCGTCGTTGCCAATATTGAAAATATAGGGTTGGAAACCCTGGGCATTAAAACCGATAAAGGAAAGATAACAGTTGATGCCAACGGGCAAACCAATGTGCCGGGAATTTATGCTATTGGTGATTGCACACCCGGTCAGGCCCTGGCACACGTAGCTTCGAAAGAAGGCATCATTGCGGCCGAACATTTAAGCGGTCATCATCCCGAACCGATGGATTACAATAATATACCGGGATGCACTTATTGCATACCCGAAATTGCCAGTGTGGGATATACCGAAAAAGCGGCTAAGGATGCGGGTTATGAAGTGAAGGTGGGCAAATTCCCCTTTATGGCAAGTGGTAAGGCAAGTGCAGCAGGCGCTGTAGAAGGTTTTGTAAAAGTGATCTATGATGCCAAGTACGGCGAATTCCTGGGTTGCCACATGATCGGCATGAATGTAACCGAGATCATTGCTGAAGCAGTGGTTGCTCGTAAGCTGGAAACGACCGCACATGAAATATTAAATGCCATTCACCCCCATCCTACCATGAGTGAAGGACTGAAAGAGGCAACCGCAGTGGCTTATGGCGAAGCGACGGATATTTAGGGTTTTGAGTTTGGGGTTTAGGAGTTTTTATGAAAGGTACAGTATTCAAAGTATTGGCTGTTCAACTTTTACATTTTACATTTATTGTTTTACATTTTGCATTTCACGATAACCTCACCGGTGGTTTTATCCATTCATAAATGATCTTCTCTACCGGGAACGCATACCTGTTTTTTTGGCAGCGCCACTGCGCGATCTTTTTAACCGGCCTCAGCAGCGGTTGCGACCTGCTCCATCCTATCCGCTGATAAAATTTAAACGATTCAATGCGGTCATACTGTGCTTTGCTGATCCAGTCATTTGCGGAGCCCACATAATCAAAACCTGCCCATTCTTCCAATCCTTTTGGGAATTGGAATCCTTCTTTCAATAACTGGTCTGCGATGGCATTGCCCGGATAAGGCTTGAAATAAAATATACCCAGTTCAAAATCAGGGCTCATTTTGCGGAGTTCCCGCGCTACCCGAAGTGATTCATTAATACTTGCTTCAGTTTCATGCGGAAATCCAAGGATAATATTGAAAATAACGGCAATACCGTTACGCAGGCATTTTTCGGCGCTGTCATATACCTGTTCGATCTTGATATCTTTCTTCATCCAATCCATCATCTCCTGTGAGCCTGCTTCCACCCCGATCATTACTTTTCTTAACCCCGAGCGTTTGCAAAGTGTAAACAATGCATCATCCATTCTTGCACCCTGGTCTGCACGCATTGTACCAAACCAGGTAAATTTTAAATGACGTTGCATTATTTCATTGGCGATGCCCTCTACCCGGTCGCGGTTGGTAAAAAAAGTTTCATCCTGGAAGTTCACATCATCAAACCGGTACTTTTTCCAGAGATGTTCCAGTTCTTCGCCCATGCGTTGGGGTGAGAAACCATACCATCCTCTTTTATACATGAGCGGGTCGGCGCAAAATGTGCAACGAAAGCGGCAACCCTGAGACGAGATGTAATCCAATTGCCGGCGTCCTTTCAATACAAAATATTTTTCTACGGGTAAAAGGTCGTAATTGAATGTAGGAAAAATATTGATGTCCAGCATCGGTTGCGGGATAGTGGCAGTTATATTCCCGTTCTTTTTAAAAAATATCCCCTTAATATGATCAAAATCATTGCCACCTGCAATAGCATCCAATAATGCAGCAAAAGGAATTTCACCCTGGCCATTCACCACCACATCAATAGATTTTTCTGAAAGGGTTTCCCGCGGAAAAAGCGATGGATGCCAGCCTCCCCATATAGTTACAAGATGGGGAAACCTCTTCTTTACTTTTCTTGTGATATCCAGGGCATCATGAATGGGTGCTCCGGTAAGCACGGTAACTCCAAAACATAGGGCATTTTCGCATTCATCGAGTATAGTATCCTCATCATCAATGCGGCCATCGAGTACTTTTATTTCATATCGTTCGGGATCGGCATAAGAACCCAGCGCCAGCAGCGCCAACGGCATCGTATAAAAAACTGATTGCGGATTGTATAAAATCACTTTATGTACCGGCATATCCAAAGTTAATTTTTCTTATCCCATTGGCAAAGTTGATTTTATTCCACAAATGAAGGGCTACACCCATAAAATGTGTAGTGGGTCAGTTTGAAAAATGAAATTCCCGATTTGTCCTGTCATGCTGAGGAACGAAGCATCTCTATGTGCTCACGTTGAGATTCTTCCTTCGTCAGAATGACAAACTGA
>OLKZ01000150.1_pt1 | contig 18429 bp, 17 predicted proteins | sample 1604431 | NCBI WGS metagenome assembly OLKZ01 (sample SAMEA104055714, study PRJEB20765) | soil metagenome | isolation source: soil
CGCCGGCAAGTCTTATACGGCCAGCTCCTGCTGAACTCCCCCAGGACCGGAAGGTAGCAAGGGTAGGTGGTTGAGCGGTGCGATGTAAGTAACTTGCCATTTTTTATGTACCCCAACCCCTAAAGGGGCTTTAAAGACTCTGATTTTCGCTGGATCTTTTATTAATCAACAGGTATAAATAGTTTAATTTTAATCTTTCATTTATAATACTTTTGCGTGAGTGTAATTTTTTAACAAATTAAATTAAGCCCCTTTAGGGGTTTGGGGTATGAAATTTTTTATAGATACAGCAAATCTTGCACAGATCAAAGAAGCAAACGATCTTGGAATTTTAGATGGAGTAACAACGAATCCATCCTTAATGGCTAAAGAAGGCATTAAAGGCATTGACGCAGTAATGAATCATTATAAAACCATTTGCGAAATGGTGAAAGGCGATATCAGTGCTGAAGTGATATCAACTGATTTCGATGGTATTGTTGCGGAAGGGAAAAAACTCGCGGCCATTCACCCGAATATCGTGGTGAAAGTGCCGATGATCAAGGAAGGCGTAAAAGCGATCAAGTGGTTCACCGAAAATGGCATCCGTACCAATTGCACGTTAGTATTTTCTGCGGGGCAGGCTATACTGGCTGCAAAGGCAGGCGCTGCTTATGTTTCACCATTTATTGGACGCATAGATGATACCGGCTGGGATGGTATGATTCTTATTTACCAGTTACGCCAGATATTCGATATACAAGGTTTTAAAACAGAGATACTTGCTGCGTCTATCCGTAGCCCGAACCATATCGTTAAATGTGCTGAAGCAGGTGCAGACGTTTGTACATGCCCGTTAGATTCCATCCTGGGATTATTAAAACATCCTTTAACTGACATTGGGTTGGCGAAGTTTTTGGAGGACGCGAAGAAATCGGCCTGATCATCGTCTGACGGTCCCCGTCTGACGATGATCAGGTGAGGATTTTATTTGGTCAGACGGGGACCGTCAGACCAGTTAATTACTGATCCCCACCCGCTGCCCCACATATTCATTCTTCTTCAATTCATTCAGCATGAACATGGCCAGGTCGCCGGCATTGATCTTGTAATTATTGGGTGTTGGCGGGTAATTGGCTGCCGTGGTGTAAGCACCGGTAGGGCCTGCGTTAATGATATCCGGGGGGCAAACAAATGTCCAGTCGAGCCCGCTTTCCTGTAAATATTCATAGGCTTTCTGGTGTTCTTTTCCTACGGGAATATATTCCGGCGGATATGCGTCACCGTCAATCAGCAATGTGTTTTCGTCAGCATTTAAAACGCCCATGCCACCGATGGCAATGACCCTTTTTACCCCTGCTTTTTTCATTTGGGCAATGATATTTTTTATGCCGAGGGTGCGGGTCTTATCACTGCCGTTAAATCCGCCACCGAGTGCAGAAAGTACGGCATCACAACCTTTGAGGGCATTGTATACTTCGGTCTCATCAAATAAGGCACCCTGGATCAATTGCAGGTTTTTATTGTCGGGGAAGTCCGTGGTATAAACATTTCTTCCAAATGCTTTTACATTATTGCCGGTAAACAAAGCCTGTTGCACCAATTGTTTTCCAACCATGCCTGTAGCGCCGAATATGATCAGATTCATATACATTTATTTGGTTGAAGTTAAATTATTCCTTTTGATATCAGTTTGCTTTTAACACATCGCCGAATTCCTCATGCTTTTTATCAAATACCGATTTCGCGAAGGGGCAAAGTGGTAAAATTTTAATATGGTTTGTACGTGCGTATTCCACGGCAGTATGAACCAATTGGTAACCCACATTTTTACCTCTCAATTCATCCGATACTTCTGTGTGGTTGATGATCATCAGGTCGCTGCCTGTCATGGAATAAGTCATTTCAGCAAGTATAGTACCATTTTCTTCTACATAAAATGATCCTTTATGGCCTTCCTGTTTATGTTGTATCAGCATTTTGTAAAATTTACGGAATATACAAAATAAGTTTTTTTATTAATCAAAATGTTTCCATATTTGTGGTAAGAAATGAAGATCAATAATACAAATAACAATAATTGGTGGTGGCAGTCAAATGATTGACGTGTCACTTTATTATTGCTATGTATATACAATATGTAAACCCTGACACGATGTGTTGGGGTTTTTTGTTTGTTTGTCTGAACGAGGATTTGGGTGGATTTATTAGATTAGTAAGATTGATCAAATGGATTTGTTTTACTTTTAAATACGTACATTATGAAAGAGTTTAAGTATCAGGAGATCACCAAAAAGATCATTGGTGCTGCAATGAAGGTACATTCTGTTTTGGGTAATGGTTTCCAGGAAGTAATATACCAGCGGGCTTTGGAAATTGAGTTAAGAAAATGCGGATTGCAATTTGTCAGAGAATTTAGTATGCCAATATTTTATGATGGTGAACAGATAGGGGAAAGAAGAGTTGATTTTTTTGTGGAAGGTGTTATTAGTGTGGAATTAAAAGCAAGAGAGGTTTTAGAAAAAGTACATTTTGCACAAGCCAGGAATTATTTGGAAGCTTACAATCTTGAAGTAGGATTGTTATTAAATTTTGGTGGAGTCTCTTTGGAATTCAAACGGCTTGAAAATACAAAATATAATCCGAACCTCAGATCCTAAAAATCCATTTAATCCACCTAAATCCCCGTTCAGACAAACAACGCAATGAAAAAAATATCAATACAAACTACCTACAAAAAACTCCTCGCCGATGTGTACACACCGGTGGGTATTTACCTACGCCTGCGCGACAGGTTCAGGGATACGGTTTTATTGGAGAGTACGGATTTTCATACGGGGGAAAACAGTTATTCTTTTATTGGTATCAATGCCATTGCTGGTATTGAAATAAGTACGGCATCATTGATCGAATATAAATTACCAGGACAAAATGCTGAGAAAATAAAGATCACTGTTCCAACTGATGTACCTCAGCATCTTTGGGATTTTATGCATCGGTTTGAAATACAGGAAGCTGCCCCTAAGCCTGTGAATGTTGCCCAGGGGTTATTTGGATATTGCAGTTACGATGCAGTACAGTTTTTTGACGGTATATGCCTCACCCCCAACCTCCCGAATGATCGGGACAGGCGCTCTCCTGGCGGAGAAGGAAGCAGTATTCCGATTATGCGTTACCGTTTGTATCAATATGTTATTGCGATCAACCATTTTAAAGACGAATTATTTATTTGCGAAAATATCATTGATGGCCTGGAGAGTGAGTTTTCAGTGATCGAAGGTTTGATAAAGAGTAAAGACGTCCCGTCTTTTCCTTTTAAAATCAAAGGAGATGAAATATCGAACATGGATGATCTGGCATACATGGAGATGGTGAAAAAGGGCATAGCAGGTTGTTACAGGGGAGATGTGTTTCAAATTGTACTGAGCCGCAGGTATGCACAACAATTCACAGGCGATGAATTCAATGTATACAGGGCCTTACGCAGTATCAATCCCAGCCCTTATTTATTTTATTTTGATTATGGCGATTATAAACTGATGGGCTCATCACCGGAAAGCCAGTTGATCGTGCAAAATGGCAAAGCAGTGGTGCATCCTATTGCCGGCACTTTTAAAAGAACGGGCAATGATGAACAGGATAAGGCTTTGGCCATACAATTGGAAAACGACCCAAAAGAAAATGCCGAACACGTGATGCTGGTTGATCTTGCCCGGAATGACCTGAGCAGGATGTGTACGGAAGTGGAAGTGACGCAATACAAAAAGATCAATTATTACAGTCATGTGATTCACCTGGTCAGTGAAGTAACGGGAAGGGTTAGCCGGGAAATGAACCCTTTTAAATTGCTGGCTGCCACTTTTCCGGCTGGAACATTAAGCGGCACACCAAAATTCAAAGCCATGCAGCTGATTGATTCGTATGAACCTACGGCAAGAAGTTATTACGGCGGGGCAATAGGCCTGATCGGATTTGATGGCAGCGTTAATCATGCCATCATGATCCGGACTTTTTTGAGCAGAAATAATACGTTAATATACCAGGCGGGTGCAGGAATAACAGCAAAAAGTGACCCTGAAAGTGAATTGCAGGAAGTGAAGAATAAATTGGGAGCATTAAAGAAAGCGATTGAAGTGGCGGCGTTAATTAGTTGATAAGTTAACAGGTTGACAAGTTGGTAAGTTAATAAGTTGATAAGTTGATATGGGCTTGTCAACCTTTAAACCTTAAAAAATGAAGATACTGGTATTCGATAATTATGATTCTTTCACGTATAATCTTGTTCACCTTGTGGAGAAGATCACACATGAAAAAGTGGATGTGTTTCGTAATGACCAGATCGCTTTGGAAAAAATAGCAGCTTATGATAAAATTATTTTATCACCGGGGCCGGGTATTCCCGAAGAGGCCGGATTGTTATTGGCATTAATAAAAGAGTATGCTGCTTCGAAGTCTATACTGGGCGTATGTTTGGGGCACCAGGCGATCGGGGAGGCATTTGGCGGTAAGTTGGTGAATTTAAGTTCTGTGTTTCATGGTGTGGCAACTAAGATACAAGTCGGGAGTCGGGAGGCGGGAGTCCGGAGTAAATTGTTTGAAGGGTTACCAAGTGAAATTGAAGTGGGGCGCTATCACAGCTGGATCATCAGCGATGAAAATTTTCCTGCAGCATTAGAAGTAACTGCAAGAGATGAACAGGGATTGATCATGGCATTGCAACACAAAACCTTTGATGTGCAGGGTGTGCAGTTTCACCCGGAGAGTGTGTTGACACCGGATGGGGAAAAGATAATGAGGAATTGGTTGACCCCCTCCGCCCCCTGAAGGGGGAACCCGAAGAGCAAAATGAATAGGGACACTTTTTTTATTGAACAGTTAAAAATAAATTTTAAATCAGAAATCTAATTTCTTCATGTGGAGGAGACAGGGATATGAAAAAGATATTAATCTATTTATTTGAACATAAAACCTTGTCGAGAGCACAGGCAAGGGAGGTATTGTATGATATTTCCAAAAATGTGTACAGTGAAACAGAGATCGCTGCATTCATTACGGTATACCTTATGCGCAGTATTACCATTGATGAATTGCAGGGATTCCGGGATGCATTGATGGAACTCTGTGTGAAAGTGAACCTGGATCATGATGAACTGATAGATATCGTAGGCACCGGCGGGGATGGAAAAAACACTTTCAATATTTCCACGCTCAGTTGTTTCATTGTGGCGGGCACCGGTAACAAGGTTGCCAAACACGGTAATTACGGGGCGTCTTCGATCAGTGGATCCAGTAATGTAATGGAACAGTTGGGATATCAATTCAAAAAAGACAGCAATTCCTTAAACAAAGAACTTTCCACAGCCAATATTTGTTTTTTGCACGCGCCCTTATTTCATCCGGCATTGAAAGTAGTAGGCCCTGTAAGAAAGCATTTGGGTGTAAGAACATTCTTCAATATGCTGGGCCCGATGGTGAATCCGGCTTTTCCAAAATACCAGCTGGTGGGTGTTTTCAACCTGGAGATGGGAAGGATCTATAATTATTTATTGCAACAGGGCGGTAGCGCTTTTACGATCATTCATGGACTGGATGGCTACGATGAAATTTCGTTAACGGGTGATACCAAAGTGATCAGCAATGCAGGTGAAAAGATATTCAGTGCGGAAGAACTGGGAAAAAGAACCGTAAGCCCGGCGGATATTTATGGCGGCAATTCTGTTGAAGAGGCTGTTAAAATATTCATGACGATTTTAAAAGGGAACGGAACCTGGGCGCAGAATGCAGTGGTACTGGCCAATTCGGCCATGGCCTTGCAGTGTACCGGTAAGTATACAAACTATGATGAATGCTATCAATTGGCTGTGGAAAGCCTGGAGAGTGGTAAAGCCTTAGCTTCTTTTAAAGCATTAATTGAACAGGTATAAAGACTACCGTAGTTTTTAAAACTACGGTAACCTGATTAGTCATTTAGCCAATGAATATTTTAGAAACGATAATTGAACACAAAAAGATTGAGGTTGAAAAACGGAGATCCAATATTAGTATTGCCGAGTTGGAGAAACATGAATTATTTGGCAGAAAAATATATTCATTAAAGGAATTTTTATTGGACGAAACGAAGACAGGCATCATAGCTGAATTCAAAAGAAGATCTCCATCAAAAGGAATTATCAATGATAGTGCAGGCGTGGAGGATGTTACCAATGCTTACACTAAGTATGGTGCCAGTTGCTTATCGGTATTAACTGATTTCGATTTTTTTGGCGGCACAAAGGATGATCTCTTACGGGCAAGGGTAAATGCAATTCCCATTTTGCGTAAAGATTTCATCATTGAAGAATACCAGGTTGTGGAATCCAGGGCGATGGGAGCGGATGTGATATTATTGATCGCTGCCTGTTTAACACCCGAACGGGTAAAAAAACTAGCTTCCTTTGCCAGGCAATTGGAATTAGAAATATTATTGGAAATTCATAATGAGGAGGAATTACAACATATTTGTGATGAGATTGACCTGGTAGGCATCAACAACAGGGATCTGAAAACTTTCAGAGTTGATATTAACCGTTCCATTGAATTGAGTAAGAAAATACATGCTGGTAAAATTAAAATTGCTGAGAGTGGGATCAGCAATGTGGAGACGATTGGATTATTAAAACAACATGGTTTTAAAGGCTTCCTGGTGGGAGAAAATTTTATGAAAGAAAAGGATCCGGGGGAGGCTTTCAGGGAATTTGTTGAGCATTTGATGAGTTGATAAGTTAAATTGCATACTGCCTGGATGGCCTCTGCCTTCAGGTGTAGGAGCAAAACAAAATATACACGGGCCTTGCCCAAAACATAAAACCAAACAAGATGAACATTAAAGTTTGCGGCATTACACAATTAAAACAATTGCAACAGTTAGATGGGCTCAACATTGATTTTGCGGGATTGATCTTTTTTAAAGATTCGCCCAGGTATGTGAGTGATAAGCTCAAAAAAAATGACTTGAAGAATGCTGATTTTGACCTGAAAAAAACAGGTGTATTTGTCAATGCGGATTATGATGAGATCATGCAGGTGATTGAAGATTATGGCCTGGATGTAGTGCAGTTGCACGGCCAAGAAAGCCCGGAATTATGCGAAGCGTTGTCAGATGAAGTGGAAGTGATCAAGGCATTTAGTGTGGGAGATGGCAATGCTTCAATTGATGAAATGGTTGCGGATTATGATGAAGTATGTGATTATTATTTATTCGATGCATCTTCCAATAACGGTGTAGCGGGTGGCACGGGAAAACAATTTGACTGGAAACTGATCAGCAAGAGTAAAATTGAAAAGCCATTCTTTTTAAGTGGCGGCATTGGTTTGGAAGACCTTGCAAAAGTAAAATCGTTCAGGCATCCCGATTATTTTGGAATTGATATTAACAGTAAATTCGAAAAAGAACCGGGAGTAAAGGATATGGCTTTATTGCTGCAGTTCAGGCAGGGATTGAAGAGGAATTAGTAATTGGGAATTAGTAATTGGAAATTTGGAATTGGGTTAATGATACGAAGTATTCAATGTCAATGTACGCTGAAAAAATATTCAAATGATCATCGTAAGACCTGCAACCGAAAATGATCTGCCGCAGATCCTGGAGATCTACAATGATATCATTAAAAATACTACAGCCGTTTATTATTATGAACCCCATACCCTTGACATGCGGAAGAAATGGTTTGATGAAAGAAAAGAACAGGGCTTCCCGATCTTTGTGGCGGAAGAGGATGGAAATATCCTGGGAATGAGTTCTATCGGGCCTTTCAGGCTGCCGACGGCTTACCAGTTTGCTGTGGAGAATACGGTGCACGTGGCAGCACACGTAAGGGGAAAGGGCATTGGAAAATTATTGATGCCACCGATCATTGAAGCGGCAAAGGAATTGAAAAAACATACCATCATCGCCGGTATTGATGCCAGCAATGAAGTGAGTCTGCATTTGCATAAAAGTTTTGGATTTGAAGAAGTGGCACATTTTAAAGAAGTGGGCTTTAAGTTTGGGAGGTGGCTGGATTTGAAATTTTTGGAGTTGGTGTTGTGATTGTCTGAACAGGGATTTAGGTGGATTAAATGGATTTTTTGGATTTACACATCCTTTTAATCCCAAAAAATCTTTTTAAATCTCCGTTCAGACAATCTACGCTTAGGTAAGAGTTGAAAATTGGTATGCGGTTCAAGTGAGTGACACAACGATGATGCCATGAAAACAAATGCTGATAACAAAATAAATAATAATGAATTTCAGTATAGATGAGTATGGCTATTACGGAAATTTTGGGGGTGCATTCATCCCGGAGATGTTGTATCCGAATGTTAAGCAATTGCAGGAAAATTATTTAAAAATTATTTATGAAGAAGGTTTTCAAAATGAGTTTCAGCAATTGCTTCGGGATTTTGCGGGAAGGCCAACGCCGCTTTTTTTAGCGGAAAGCTTGAGTAAAAAATATGGAGCAAAAATATTTTTGAAAAGAGAAGACCTTTGTCATACCGGTGCGCATAAAATAAATAATACGATCGGGCAGATATTATTGGCGCAACGCCTGGGCAAAAAAAGGATCATTGCGGAAACCGGCGCTGGTCAGCATGGGGTGGCCACTGCAACGGTATGTGCATTGAAGGGTTTGGAATGTATTGTGTACATGGGTGAAAAAGATATTGAACGCCAGTCGCCCAATGTAGCGAGGATGAAAATGTTGGGAGCAACAGTTGTACCGGTAACGAGCGGCAGTAAAACATTAAAAGATGCCACGAATGAAGCGATCAGGGATTGGATCAATAACCCGGTGGATACACATTATATCATCGGTAGTGTAGTGGGCCCTCATCCTTATCCCGATATGGTGGCAAGGTTTCAAAGTGTGATCAGCGAAGAGATAAAAAAGCAATTACTTGAAAAGACCGGCAGTGAATTTCCCACGCATGTAATTGCGTGTGTGGGTGGGGGTAGTAATGCCGCCGGCGCATTTTATCATTTTTTAAATGATGGAAATGTACAACTTATTGCTGTTGAAGCTGCGGGTTGTGGTATCCATAGTGGCCAATCTGCTGCGACTACACAATTGGGTAAGTCCGGGATTTTGCATGGCAGTAAAAGCTTATTGATGCAGACAGAAGATGGCCAGGTGACAGAACCACACAGTATTTCAGCAGGACTTGATTACCCCGGAATTGGCCCGCTGCATGCTCATTTATTTGAAACGGGGCGGGCAATATTCATGAGTGCAACGGATGTTGAGGCATTGGCAGCTGCATTTGAACTAAGTAAAAAAGAAGGAATAATCCCTGCATTGGAATCGGCACATGCACTACATGTATTAAATACGATGGAATTTAAAAAACAGGATATTGTGGTGATCTGTTTGAGCGGGAGAGGAGATAAGGATTTGTCAACCTACATGAAATATTTATAATTATGAGATACGCATTGCTCCTTATCAGTTCCTGTTTATTTTTTTCCTGCAGCAATTCCTTTATCAACCATGACTTGAAATTTGAAAAGATCGGTGATTGTACCGGCATTTCAAAACCTATTAAAATGGAATCTAACATTAATGGAGAACGGTATGAATTTTTTTGCTGCATGGATGATGGATTTGATGGGAAAACTTATACTGTTGAAAGAAAGGGGGACAGTATTACTGTAAACTTTCCCAGGTCAACAGCAAAGAAACAGGTACTGTATAATTTAACGCTGGACATAGATGCTAAACCCAATTATCATCACATCATTTTGGATGGTAATGATGTGACCATTGTTCCTTCAGAAAAATAAACATGAATAATAGGCTAACCCGATTATTTGAAAAAAAGAAATCACATGTGCTAAACATCTATTGCACCGCAGGCTACCCTCAATTAAATTCCACTATTGAAGTGATGAAGGCTTTGCAGGATAATGGCGCAGATATCATCGAATTGGGTATGCCTTACAGTGACCCCTTAGCCGATGGACCGGTGATTCAGCAAAGCAGTACGATCGCTTTGGCGAATGGAATGACCATTGCTGTATTATTTGATCAGTTAAAAAATTGCAGGAATGAAATTCAATTGCCGGTAATTTTAATGGGCTATATGAATCCCGTGCTGCAATACGGGTTCGAAAAATTTTGTGCGGCTGCTGCTGCTGTTGGTGTGGACGGCATCATTTTACCCGACCTGCCGATCCATGAATTTGAAACCGAATACAAAACGATCATTGAAAAATACCACCTGCATTTCATTTTCCTGGTAACACCCGAAACAGGCGAGGATCGGATCAGGAAGATCGACAGTCTTTGCACAGGATTTATTTATGCAGTATCTTCTTCTTCCACAACGGGTAATTTGCAGGGCCCGGCGGATGCTACAGCTCTTGATGGGCAGCAGTCTTATTTTAAGAAGCTCCGGGATATGCATTTGAAAAACCCTTTTTTAGTAGGCTTTGGGATAAAGGATGCGGCAAGTTTTAGGGCGGCCTGCAGGCATAGTAACGGCGCAATTATTGGCAGCGCCTATATCAAGGCACTGGAAAATTCAACAGATATTACACATGCTACAAAAGAATTCTTAAATACCATATTGGAATAATCCATTTTGCCAAAAAGCAAGTAAATTGCACTTTAAATATTAAATATGAAGCTATATTTTGTTTTGTTGTTCCTGTTGCCAGCCCTGTCATTCGCCCAGCTTAAGCAAAAGCCGAAACCAAAGCCAAAAACAACAACTGCGGTAAAAACGATCCCCAGGCCCGCTGATAGTTTCATTATTAATGGCGACGTGAAAGGTTTTCCGGACGGTACAACAGTTGGTTTAATAAATGGCCAAACCGGCGCAACAGAAAGTGAAACAACAATACATTTAAATAAATTTTCCTTTACAGGTAAACAGCCAATACCTGATTTTAAGATCATATTGTTTAACAAACAACCGCCCTACATCACTATATTCCTGGATAACAGTGCAGTTAAAATAGCAGGCACAAAGGATAAGATCGACAAAGCGGTTGTAACCGGTTCTAAATCTCATACAGAGTTCGATTCATTCAATAAATCCCTGGAACCATATAAAATGGTTTTTGATGAAACTGCAACCTTTGATTCAGCGGCTGTAAGTAAAGCGGTATTGCTTTGCGGTGAATTTGCAGTACAGCATCCTGATTCTTATATTACGCCACTGGCCATTATCCGTTTCAATCAAATCGCTGATGATCCCGGGAAAACGGAAATATTATACAATGCACTGCTTCCCGAAATAAAATCTTCGGCCATGGGAAATTATCTTGGTCAATTGTTGATTGCGGCCAAAATAAATCCTGTGGGTTCACTTTTACCCGATTTTACGGAGTCTGATACTTCCGGGAAACCAGTAAGCCTCTCTTCTTTACGGGGCAAATTTGTATTGGTTGATTTCTGGGCTTCCTGGTGTGGCCCCTGCCGCCAGGAAAATCCAAATATTGTGCAGGCATTTAATAAATACAAGAGCAAGAATTTTACTATACTGGGCGTTTCTTTGGATAAAGCCAAACCAGCATGGATAGACGCAATCAATATGGATAACCTTACCTGGCCCCATGTAAGCGACCTGTTAGGATGGTCCAATGCTGCTGCATTGCAATACCAGATCACCAGTATTCCACAGAATATTTTGCTGGATCCCGAAGGAAAGATCGTAGGTAAAAATTTACGGGGGCCCGCACTGGATAGAAAGCTCGCGAGGGTTTTAAAGTAGTCTTTTTTGTTACCAGCTGCATCTCTTTACTCAACATTGTTGTAAATATAATTTTGTTATTTTTTGGCTTTTAATAAAAGCTAAAAAATAATCTCACTTTTACGGCATACCATCATGGAACTTTTATAGCGTAGATTGTATAAGTATTCGGAATCAGTTATTAAATCCGGATAATATGGAATGGCAAGAACAGATAAGCCAACGGAGAGCTGCCCGGCCTGACCTGGAAACAGTGATCAATTGCTTGTTTTTTGATTTTTTGCTCCTTATACCTGCCTTAAATATTAATTTCCAAAAATTAATTCTGTTCGGAAATAAGATAAATAAAATTTAGTATTAAAGAGAGATTATTCATAGCATAAGACCGTAATTTTACGAATTTATTTTGCGTTTTACGCAATAAATCCTGTAAAATCGTTGTTATTATCAAATATTTGACTTTTCTTTGTCGTCAAGTTTCTACCATCCTATAGAATTATACATAACCCTCTGATATGAAAACAGCTTTACCCACAAGGAAGCTAATAGTAATACTATTAGTTTTCTTAACCACATCCAGCAGTGTTTTAGCTGCCAATGAACCAATACCTTCCGGTTCATTTATCATCAATATGGGCGTTGTACCTCAAACTTATTCTAATGGTTTAAAGCCATGGGGATTAGTGTACGACCTTATCAAGAATTATAAGGTTCAGGTAAAATGGGTGATCAACCCGGCCAAAACTAAAGATGGCATTGATTTTACTTATGGTGGCACCGACTTTAAAGGAGGTACCTTCATAATACTTCAGAAATACCGCACAGCTGCAGTGGATGCACGTATCGCTTTTTGGCAGGGTCAGGGTGTTGTAGGTATTACCACGAATAGTGCTTTTACTGTGGATGTAACCTCCACGTTGAAGTATACGCCGCGCTGGACATTTGATTTTCAGAATGGCAGCATCGCGTTAAATTATCTTGTCAATGCCGGAATTCCCACAGCACAATACCCAAAGAAGGATCCTGATCAGTTAAATGATTGCGATGACCTTTTTATTATGCCACATGCTGACCCAACCTGGGATACGCATAAAAATTTATTATACTGGAACAGGGATACACGCGGATGGTTATGGTATGGCTGTCATGCAGGCAGCGTTATTGAAGACCTCGAAAATCCTTTGAATGCAGCCGAGAAGATGAATTTTTTAACCACCACCGGCCTTGTCAATTTCAGCGATCATCATAATCCATCTACACCCTTTAGTTACCGCTATCCCGCTGATCCTGAAATGCAATTTATGGGAACAGTAGATAACGCAGTTAATAATGGTTCAGAGCAGGTTTACCTCCCAAAATTAGGCGGAAGCTGGAGACCCGGTGCGCATATTTCGGTATGGGATCCTTCTAACCAGGATGTCCCCTCTCTTTCACCAGGTGATGGTGCCATCATCGCTTATGGGCGTGCTTTTGATGATATAACCCGTGGTAAAGTAATGTTCCAGGCAGGACATAATTTCGATAAAAACAATGCTGACGCCGTAGCAGCACAACGCGCTTTTTTTAATTTTTCATTTTCATCCGTTGTTGATAAAGAGATCGTTGGTACTGTTACAGGGCCCATATCAATTGTTCCCCGTGGCACTTACACTTATACGTTAACGTTACCTGTAGGATTAAATCCATCCAACTATACCTATCATTGGACTGCTTCCTGTGGCGGGGTATTCAGTAACCCTTTTGCTACAACAACTAATTACACTGCCGGTACATTCAATACATGCAGCAACTGTACCATCATGGTAACGATTACGGATGGCTGCGGAAGAGAATATTATCAAACTGTTGATATCAATAGTATTTGTCCCATACCACCAGTTGCATTGGATCGCACCAGCGCAATGATCACCAACCCTCCCGGTACAGGAGCACAACCCATCATCAGCGCCATACCTCTCGCCGGAACCGATTCTGATGGATACGTAGTGAACTACGTGATCAAATCATTACCCGCTCATGGCACATTGTATTATGACAATGACAATAATCCTGCAACGGCTGATATCGCGATATCATCATTGCCTGGCGGTGAACTGGTACTCACCAACACACAAATGAAATCAATAAAATATGATCCTGTTGATGCATTTGGCGGCAATGATTCTTTTACCTATACAGTTACTGATAATTCCGGATTGAGAGATCTGACACCGGCCACCTATACCATTCCCCTAAATCCTCCGCCGCAGACAAATACTTTTATTTGTACTCCCGTGTATACGGATGCAGATCTGACGCCGGTTTGTCCTTTACAAGCGACAGACAATGGTACTATAGTTAGTTATACTATCCTTACCATACCTGCTCCCAGCCAATGTACTGTTTATCTCTATGGTGTACCGGTTACTGTAAACCAGGTACTCACACCAATACAGTCGGCCCTGCTTAAATTCAAACCAACCGGCACATATATCGGTTATGCAGAGATCACTTATACCGCTATGGATGATAATGGCGCAGTGGATGCCACACCAGCAACACTAACCCTGCAAATGGTAAACCAGCCTCCGGTTGCAATTGACCAGTCGGCGCCAACTATTGCTAACCCGGTAGGTGCTGTACTCATTAATATCCCTGCATTGACTGCAACAGATGCAGATGGTTCGATTGTCTCTTATACCATTACCAATATACCGTCTCCTTCTAAAGGAATACTATATTACAATAATAGCGGAATTTATACGGCTGCTACAGATAACCTGGTATTAACTGTGGCGCAGGCAGGTTCTTTAAAATTTGACCCGGTTGATAATTTTACTGGTGTTGCCACATTTAAATTTACAGCAACCGACAATGGCGGATTGACCGATAATACACCTGCTACTTATAGTGTACCGGTAAAATCAATATTACCGATTGCCAACAATATCACCAATCCCAATATTTATGCGGGTGCTGGTTTAACAGCAATCCATGTATTAACTGGCTCTGATCCCGATTCTACAAATATCATCACCGCGTTCATTATAAATCAGTTACCTAATCCTGTTAAAGGAACACTTTATTATAATAATGGGACTACCTATGTTCCGGTTATTGCTGGTGCTGAATTGACGCCTGCACAGGGCACAACTTTAAAATATGCTCCGGCACCTCCGTATACAGGAAATTCAATTTTTAAATACACAGTAAAAGATGATGAGGGATTCACAGATCCTACAGCAGCAACATTCACGATCCCATTGGTTAACCAGCCGCCTTCCGTAAATAATATAAATAGCGCTCAAATCAAAGATACCTCGGGCAGAGTAACGATCAGTCCTTTGAGCGGAACTGATCCGGACGGCAGTATTGTTGGGTATATTATTACTACCATTCCCGATCCTTCAACAGGTATACTTACATTGGGCGGAAACCCGATAACTCCTGGACAGCAGATTTCAGTGGCTAACGGAAGTGTACTTCAATTCGACCCGGTATTGCATAATGATGCGGATGCGAAATTCAAATACACAGCAATTGATAACCTTGGATTAATTGATCCAACTTCAGGCAATTATACCATTCCTATTTCATTTGTAAATTATAAAAAAGCCCCCGTAGCAGATCCCGTTGCCAATCCTTCCATTAATATGAAAAATGAGCACAAAGTGATCCTTCCTTTAATGGGCCACGATACGGATGGCGTAGTGAAACTGTACCAGGTACCGCACCTGAGCCCCAATACGGAAGGTGTATTGTACCTCCAGGGAATACCTGTCTCAAACAATCAATATATTTCCGCAGATAAAGTAGATAAATTGACCTTCGTTCCTTCAGGAACTTTTAAAGGCACAACTAATTTTAAATTTAAGAATTATGATAATGATGGTTTATCAAGCGGGGAAGCTGATTTTAATATACCGGTTGTAAATTCGCACCCGGTTGCAAAAAATAAAACTGCAGACCAGATTAAGAAAGGGACAACAACAAAACTGGCGCCGCTCGAAGCCTCGGATTCAGATGGTGTTGTAGCTTCCATCAAAGTTCTTAGTCTGCCCGCTCTCGGAACCTTGCAATATGATTCAGCCGGGAATAATACTTATGTAAATGTGGTGGTTAACCGCACGATGACCCCGGCTCAGGCCCAGGATATGAGGATCATTGCGGGCAATACACTTGGCACAACGACTTTTACCTTTACAGCAAAAGATAATATAAATGATACCAGCGCTATTGCAACCTATTCAATTCCCATTGGATCAAATGCTGCAAATCAAAAACCGTTTGTATCGAATATCACTACAACAGCAATGGGTATGGCCGCGGTGATTACAGCTATCAGCCCGATCACGGCTACAGATCTCGATGGCACGATCAGTTCTTATACCATTTTATCCGTACCGCCTCCTTATTACGGCATGTTGTTCTATAATAGTTCTGGATCGGTATATGATTCAATAACAATCGGCAATTTCACTATAACCCCTGCGCAGGCTGCAACACTTAAATTTGTTCCTTCCGGAATCTATGCAGGAGATGTGAGCTTCAGGTTTACTGCTACAGATGATAATGGGGAAGCCAGCGTTACTCCCGGCGTTTATACCATCCCGATAGTGAATGCAGATCCGGTTGTCAATAATATTACCAATGCATCCATAGCCAGCAATGCCGGACCGGTAATCATCAGTGCATTAACCGGTACTGATGATGGAATGATTGATCATTTTATCATTACAGATCTGCCGGACAGTTCTGAAGGAATACTTGTGTTGGATGGCTCCCCGGTTGATCTGGACCAGGAGATCCCCGTGATGTATGCCAACAGGCTGGAGTTTGATCCCAACCCTGCTTTCAGCGGCACTACCAGTTTTAAATATTCTGCCGCAGATAATTTTGGAAGCGTGGATATAACTCCCGCTACATTCACCATACCGGTTACCAACCAGTTGCCTGTAGCAGATGACAAATTAAGCCAGGTAATTACCAATAGCCTCGGTACAGGCGCAAAGGCAATCCCGGCATTAACAGGCGTGGATAACGACGGAAGCATAACCGGCTTTTTCATACAAACATTACCTAACGGCGGCATTTTGTACAAGAACGGAACAGCCATCAACAGTATTCCCGTCGGTGGATATGCAGTTAATAACCCCCAGGCAGGGCAGTTAACATTTGATCCGAATGATAATTTTTCAGGTGTTGCAAGTTTCACTTACACAGTAAAGGACAACAATAATAATTTAAGCACTGCAGCAGCAACTTACCAGATCCCGGTAAATGTGCCACCAATAACCAGTAATGTAAACGCTGCGGCAATGGCTGCATCCCAGGGCACAACAGCCCTGCCCGGTCTTATTGGCTCTGATGATGGAGCGGTTGCTTTTTATTCGATCCTTAGTTTACCCGATCCAATGGATGGAACTTTATTCCTGAATAATATACCTGTTACAAACCTCTCACAGGTAGATACGTTGACCCTTGTACAGGCTACCCAGCTGAGCTTCCAGCCTAGTGCAGTTTTTGACGGTGCTATATTTACGTATACTACAACAGATAATTTAGGAGTGATCGATGTAACGCCAGCCGTTTATTCAATACCTTACTTCAACCCTGCTGTACTTCCAATTGACCTGTTATCTTTTTCCGGCATTAAATCGGGCACAGATAACCTGCTTAAATGGTCCACTTCGCAAGAGATCAATTCAGATCATTTTGAACTGGAACACAGTACCGATGGAGTAAACTTTGTAAAGATCGCTACCGTCAATGCAAAAGGAAATTCTTCTGTAAGAAGTGATTACTCCTTTACTGATATAAAAGTTGCCGGCGGAATTCATTATTACAGGTTAAAGATGATAGACAAGGATAATGCTTTCAAGTATTCTTCCATCGTAACGCTAAAAAGAGATGGAGCGAATAGCCTGCTCAGTAGTGTGTCACCCAATCCTTTTATTGATAAAATTATGATCACTATACAATCCGAAAATAGTATTGATACAAAATTTGCCATATACGATATGAACGGCAGATTAATCACAACAATGAATAAGCGCCTGGTAAAGGGAATCAACCAGGTACAGATGGATAAGTTGGCAAACTTTGGAGGAGGCATGTACATGCTGCAAATCAAAAACGATGATATTGAAATATCAACGAAGTTGATGAAAGCAAACTAACCACCTGTTAATAAGATCATTCAAACCATAATATTCTTTCCAGCTCATGATAAAAGTGCTGGGGAATAAAATAATAGGGATCTTTAAACGTTATTGTACAAAAAATAAAAAAATATTTATAACCCTATCAATGAGACGATAAAGTCTTATTGTCCGTATCCTAAAATAACCAACATGACGAAAAACTACAAAACCGGTTTATCAGTTTTTATTTTTTTTATCATTTCAGTTTCAGCTTCAGCTCAGCAAAATTTATTTTCCCGCGTAAATGAAAACCTGTTGAAATCTGCAATAGGTCAAAGAGTCATCGTCCCGATGAAATACAACACATTTAGTTTAAATGTGCAGAAGATGTCATCTTTTTTAAGTGCATTACCGTCAGATCATATTGGTATTGACCATCATGACCTGCCTGTACTTGAATTACCCATGCCAGACGGGACTTTGGCCAGGTTTAATGTTTGGGAAAGCAGTATCATGGAGCCCGGTTTACAGGAAAAATTTCCGGAAATAAGAACCTATACCGGCCAGGGTATTGATGATCCTGTTGCAACACTTAAAATGGATTACTCTCCTTATT
>OLKZ01000008.1_pt1 | contig 16852 bp, 17 predicted proteins | sample 1604431 | NCBI WGS metagenome assembly OLKZ01 (sample SAMEA104055714, study PRJEB20765) | soil metagenome | isolation source: soil
GGCAATGATTGCTTTATTCATTTCCGTTGGCTTTAGCCAACGGAAAATAAATGTAAATAAATATATTTTAATTTGGCTAAAGCCTGCATTGCATTGGCTTATTATCCGTCTGCTGAAGCAGACGGCAATGATTGCTTTATTCATTGCCGTTGGCTTTAGCCAACGGAAAATAAATATAAAAAAAATATAGACTTTAGCCCAATTATTTCTCCTGTGTTTTTTCCCCCCATTGATCAGTGTTTTTCTCCGTCTGGTGAAGCAGGGAGCAAAGAATATATAGTGTAGAGAATGCAGGGGCGATGAATGCATTGGGCAAAAAACATACTGTATTGTATGCTTTTATTTATTTCCACCGGCTTCAGCCAACACTCATTTGTTACAACCCGCTGAAATAATCATATCCCCTTTCAAACCAGTAATCCGGCGGGCGCTGGTTGCTGAAGTAGAGCGTGCCAATACGCTTCAGGTGTTTAATACCATACTTAACGGGAATGATTAGACGCAAAGGAGCACCCTGGTTCAGGGGTAGCGGTTCGCCGTTCATTTCATAGCAGAGGATGGTTTGCGGATGCATCATACTTTTCATATCTATGCCCACGTAATACGCGTTGTCTGGCGTGCTCAGTCCTGCGAATTGCATCTGGCTTTGCTCATCGAGACCGTATTTTTTTATAAAGTCGCTGAACTTTACCCCGGCCCAATGCGTAATTTGGCTCCAGCCTTCAATACATTTAAAATCAAAAACAATATCCGTTTTGGGAAGGGCCTTCATTTCGTCGATTGTGATGTACAGGGTATCGCCGGGTTTACGCACCAGTTGAAGCTTCCATGCGGCAGGATCAAAATCATTACCCATGCCGGCATCACCATTCACCCTAACCTTGTGCACGGCAGCTTCCACCGGGAAGGTCTTTGCAAGGTGATCATTACTCAGCAGGGAGCTGAAAACTTTTTCATTGATATTCAATGCTGCACGTAAAGGTTTTAAAGCGCCATCATCTTCAGGTTGATGGTGCAGCCATTTCCATCCTAAAAAACAGGCAGCAAGAAAAAGGAAGAAAAACAAAAATGAGATCAATGTTTTATTCCTGACCTTTTTGGGCGATACAATTTCTTCTTTAAAATCAGGCATGACTAAGTATTTAAAGGTTCTGAATTTGCTTCGGCTGTAGCTGCCTGTGCTTCTTCAACAACTGGCGGAATGGATTCCACTTCAAACCCTGCCACCATTCCACGGAAATTATTCCACCCGGCAATGATCACCTGCACAATATGCACAACAAAAAATAAAGTGAATAAAAGGGTAAGGATAAAATGTTCGGCCCTTGCCCATTCATACCCACCCAGCCCGGCACAAAGCCAGTATAATTGCACGGGTTTGTAAATGGCGAGGCCGGTCAGTAAGGAACCGAAGCCCATGATGATAACACCGGTATAGGCTATACGCTGTGCGGCGTTGTATTTTTTTTGCGGCGGAAGGCCTTTTTTAATGTGCAGGTCGTGCAGCAATACCTGCCAGGCTTCCTTTAATGATCTTTTATTGGGAAAGATGAGTTTATATTCTTTTGAAAACAGCAGGTACAATACATACAGCAAACCATTTATTGCAAAGATCCACATGAAAACAAAATGCAGGCTCATCCCTTCTGCCAGTCGGAAAGGAATATTCAGCGCCTTATTAAATGAATCCGGGAAAAATTTCAATATGGTAGTATTGCCCCAACCCAAACGGTACACATCATTGGCCCAGTAGATCAATAATCCGCTCCAGATCATGATAGCCAGCACCGGGAAATTTATCCAGTGAAACCAGCGAATGGCCAGGGGATGCTTTTTAATGATCTTTTTATTGGACACAGTTAGTTTATTTGAAGCCAGATACTTGATACGGGATACGGGATACTGGATTCTGGATTCTGGATAATTTACGTTTAATAAAGATAGTAATAATTGAATACTCTTATCTAGTATCTGCTATCCAGTATCTATCTTCTTAATTCTTTGGTACAAAAACCAAACTTGCCGAATTCATGCAATAACGTAAGCCTGTTGGTTCGGGCCCGTCATTGAAAACATGTCCCAGGTGAGCGCCACACCTCTTGCAATTCACTTCGGTGCGCTGCATCCCTAAACTGTTGTCTGTTATTTCTTCCACATTACCTTTTACAAGCACTTTCCAGAAGCTGGGCCAGCCGGTGCCGCTGTCGAATTTAGTGTCTGAGCTGAACAGGGGCTGTCCGCAACAGATACAATTGTATTGCCCGGGTTTGTGGTTATCCCAATATTTTCCGGTATAGGGATTTTCTGTGCCCTTTTCGCGGGTTACCTGGTATTGTTCGGCAGTGAGTTGTTTACGCCATTCTGCGTCCGTTTTGGTTACGGCATATTTTTTTGTCTGGGCGTTGGTACATGCTGCAGTTGATACGATCAGGGCAGCCATTAAAATACGTTTCATATAATTATTTTGTTTGGGAGATCTACGAAGCATTCACATTCCTGGTTTTTAGAGTGCTATCCTTTAACAATTTATTCAATAATAAATTTAAGCATTAATTTTGAGCCGAAAAGTTAATTCAATGGGCATATTTAACCAGATCGCAGAATATTTATACCTGAAGAAAAAAGACCCCAATGCCCCCCGCACGCAGTGGATGAAATATATGCATGGGATCAACAGGCTTTCCATCCTGCTTTTCTTGTTAGCCATGATCATTTTGGCAATAAAGCTGTTGTGGAAGAAATGATACTTGATACTGGATACTAGATCAGTGTCTGCGAACTTATAGCATTCAACGGAGTAGGTTAAAGTATCAAGTATCAAGTATCCGGTATCAAGTATCCGATATCAAGTATCCAGTATCCAGTATCCAGTATCAAGTATCCAGTATCAAGTATCCAGTATCAAGTATCCAGTATCAAGTATCAAGTATCCAGTATCCAGTATCAAGTATCCAGTATCAAGTATCAAGTATCCAGTATCAAGTATCCAGTATCAAGTATCAAGTATCCAGCATCGAGTAAATACTCTTCGCCGCATTAGCCGATGCATGGCCTCCCTTACTCAAGAGTTGTTTTAATGCAGCATAATCTTCCTGCAACTGTTTTTGTTTTATTTCGTTTGTAAGCAATTCGTTCAATTCCTGTGTAAGGTTTTCTGCTGTCAGTTCATCCTGTATCAGTTCTTTCACTACTTCTTTATCCATGATTAAATTCACCAGGCCGATGAATTTTATTTTGATCAGTCTTTTGGCGATCTGGTAAGACAGGGCATTGCTTTTGTAACAGATCACTTCGGGTACGCCAAACAGTGCGGTCTCCAAAGTGGCTGTGCCACTGGTTACCAGTGCAGCTTTTGCTTCCGACAATAATTCATAGGTTTTATTCTCTACGGATGAAACATTACGATATGACGACAAAAGCGCATGATAAAAATTTTCGTCTATTCCAGGCGCTTTTGCCACCACAAATTGATATTCGGGAAAATGTTTGGCTACTTCCAGCATGATGGGAAGTTTTTTTAGGATCTCTTGTTTTCTGCTGCCGGGGAGGAGGGCGATCACTGGAAAGTCGGGAGTCGGGAGTTGGGAGTCGGGAGTCGGGAGTCGGGAGTCGGGAGTCAATGCATTCTGAACTCCTGACTCTGAACTCTGAACTCTGAACTCTGAACTCACGACTCTGAACTCTGAACTCTGAACTCTGAACTCCTCAATCACTTCCACCAGCGGGTGTCCCACATATTCCACTTCCCAGTTCCATTTTTGTCGGTAATAATCTTTTTCAAAGGGGAGGATGCAGATCATTTTATCAATGCACTGTTTCATCATCTTTACCCTGTTCTCTTTCCATGCCCATACCTGCGGCGAGATATAATAAATGACCTTTCCGCCGGAAGCCGCAAATATGCCCTTTTGTTTTGCCCATTTGGCAATCCGTAAATTAAAACCGGGATAATCTATTAAGATGAGTGCGGTTGGCTGGTACTGCAGAATATCTTCCTTGCAGAATTTCAGGTTTTTGAAAATGGTACCCAGGTTCTTCAGTACTTCGGTAAATCCCATGAAGGCCAGTTCCTTGTAATGCTTTACCAGCGTGGCTCCTGTAGCCTCCATTTGATCGCCGCCCCAGCAACGGAACTGAGCTTCAGCGTCGGCTTTTTGTAATTCCCTGATAAGGTTACTGCCATGCAGGTCGCCACTGGCTTCCCCGGCAATGATGTAATAACGCATGTAAAAAAATAATTGCTGCTGCAATTTAATGGATTGCTGTATAAAAAGATGACAGGAATTTTCCGATAAAAAAACTACTGCTTTGCACTATTGCATTTGAAATTCTTTATTATTACTTTTAATGCCCAAAAACTTCGGCCATGAGACAACTCTTCTTCATTGTATTGTATTGTTTATTTTCTTGCGGTCTTACAGCACAAAAGGATCCCGAGTTTCCAAAGGAATTTATCATGCATGTAAGATTGCATGGCGGGATGGTCACCAACTTTCATCAATTTTCACCTGACCAATTTACCGGTGGTATACAATTGATACCGCAGTACACTTTTTTAGTTCATACAATGCGCGGCGGAATTATTGCAGATGCTTTTTATACAGGAAAAAAACTCCAGGCGGCTTTTGGCCCCACGGTTTCTTTAAAACTAAAAACCATTACTGCCGGTCCATTGGGCTCTGCTGCCAATATTCATTTGAGTGTTGATTATTTACTGGGCACACAACAGGAACGGCTGATCGGCGGTGGCATTAATGCAGATGTGTTGAACTGGATCGTGATTGGTGTATCTGCCCACAGGGATTATCATTTGAATACATGGTGGTTTCAAAATACCGTTGCAGTGCGCATCAGTAAATTGAAAAAGAAAAAAAATCCTCTTGATTAAAACATCATTTTTATGAGTAGAGCATTGGTTATCAGCGGTGGCGGTTCCAGGGGAGCATTTGCCGTAGGCGTGGTTAAAAGATTGCTGCAGCAATACCCGGGGCTTGAGTTTGACATCCTGGTGGGTAGCAGTACCGGTTCTTTAATTGTACCGTTTGTTGCTATGAACGAAATAGACATAGCGGAAAAATTATTTACTACACAGAAGACAGAAGATATCTTTATCACCAATCGTTTAGGCGACAGGATCAACGCGGATTCCATTTTGGATGATTCGCCATTACAGGAACTGGTAATAAAAAATTTGCCTGACCAGCAGTATGCATTATTGCTGGCTACAGGCAAAAAAGTTTTTTTAAACAGCGTATGTTTACAAACGGGCGACATTTTTGTATTTACAACAGCTACTGATCCCGCGCAGTCACCATTTTACACGGTTCGGACATTGGTGGATGGAGATCATTTCAGAAGGGCTGTCATTGCATCCGGCAGCCAGCCGATATTCTTTTCGCCGGTACACGTAAATAAGCATGTGCCCGGAGAAGCGCATCCCAATTACCAGTTTGTTGACGGGGCCGTACGGGAATATGCCGGCATTCAAATGGCGATCGACAATGGTGCCACAGAAATATTCACCATTTTATTGTCGAGCGGGTTACCGGATACAGACGATACTGAACTCACCAGCCTGTATCCCATTTTACAGAAGACGATCGATATTTTTACGGATGATGTGAGCAAGAACGACCTCATCATTCCACAGCAGTATAATGAGGCCCTACTGTATATTGATGCCGTAAAGAAAAAAATGGTAAGCAGCGGCCTGCCTGCAGACCAGGTGAATGATTTTTTTCGTATAAGCGGAATGGTTAGTCCATTTCAGGATAAAGTGCCGCTGAAATTATATACCATTCGCCCTGCTGCGCCGTTGGGTGGAGGCCCCGGCGGGCTTACGTTTGACCCCGTCGTGCAGGCTGGAATGGTACAAAAGGGGCAACAAGCAGCTGATGATTTTATTGCATCGCTGGACCCTGGGGATATTACGTGGGTATAGTTTCACGCAAAGGCGCAAGGATTTCGCAAAGGCGCAATTTTTTTTCTTCGCTGAAACAGGTGAATAGTATTGTTGCGGTACAAGAGTACCCCGATAGCTATCGGGGCCTGTGAAGTTGCACAAAGATTTGCTGCCGGGCTCAAAAAAATAATGAATGGGCAGACTTCCGAAGTTTTAAAAACTTCGGAAGTCTTGTTAACTGAAGGTCTTGATACACAATACCAGTAACCCATACACGCAGGTAAGAACAAAAATTCCTTTGGCGGTTTTGTCTTTACGTGAATTGATATACAGGGTGAATAAAAGGGCATTTACCATCAGGGCCAGGCTGAGGGCAACTGTAAACGTACGGTGTCCCGGCTCCAGGTACATGAACTGGAAGGTTTCTTTAAAACTAAAGGGCTGAAATTTCATGAATTTAAAGATCAGGATACCGATGATGGGGCCAATAAACCCCAGGATCGCACCGAAAAAAAAATTGTCTTTTTTAAATATCATTTGAATAGTTTCTTTTTTTCAAGCTGTTGTTTCAGGGTGTAGTTGGTAAGGTCAAATTGTACAGGCACCACGCTCACATAATTATGTTGCAGCGCCCATACATCAGTGTCCTTACTTTTATCAAAGTTTACAAATTCGCCGGTGAGCCAGTAATATTTTTTTCCCTGCGGGTCTTTGCGTTCGTCAAAATCTTCCACGTATTTGGCATACGCCTGCTTACAGATCTTTATTCCTTTTATTTCATTCTGCGGAACAGGAGGGATGTTGACATTTAATAAAAGGTGTTTATCTGATTTGTGGTTCAGGATCGTTTCAATGATCTTGTGGGCATAAAAAGTGGCCGCAGTAAAATCGGCTTCATAACGGTAATCCAGCAACGAGAAACCGATGCTGGGAATACTTTCAATAGAGGCTTCCATAGCAGCGCTCATGGTACCGCTGTATATCACATTGATAGAGTGATTGGCACCGTGGTTGATACCGCTCAGGCAAAGATCGGGTTTGCGGTGTAGTATTTTATCTACGGCCAGTTTAACACAATCCACCGGTGTGCCTGATGTTTGCCAGGCTTCAATTTCACCAAATATTTCCACCTTGTTCATCCGCAATGGTGTGCCGATAGTGATCGCATGCCCCATACCACTTTGCGGTTTATCAGGTGCCACCACCACTACTTTGCCCAGGGTTTTTGCAGCTTCTACCAAACTTTTAATACCCGGTGCGGTGATGCCATCATCATTGGTGATGAGAATAATGGGTTCATCTTTCTTTTTAGTTGCCATTCCGCTAAATCATTTTCTGTATAATTATTAATTGCGCTTTTGCAAACGCTTCGTATGAAGTATTAAAACTGAGGAAATAGTTGTCTAGCAACACCCGGTTGCCGGAATGGCCAGGGTATCATTGCAATAATGATCACTATAGCGATCCCGAAATAAATGAGGCTGCGTGTATGTTTTTGAGCATCGGTATCTGCGCGTTTCAGCATACTTCTTCCAATATGCACCAATAACCAGGCGATGATCATCATCAGGGCGTGTTCTACAGCAAAGAAACGGAGTACCCCATTAGCCATCACTTCTTTTGTGTTGGTTTTAATTTGTGAAAACCATGCACCATTAAAATACAGGAACAATCCAATCAATAACTGGATATCGCAGCTGATCATAAAGAAGAGGCTGGTCCTGTTATCGCCCCTGGTAAATTTTCTTTTCCCAAACACACCTGATAATGCGTTGATCAATGTCCACAAGCCAAACAACAAAACCACCCAGCGTAAAATATTATGTATTATCAACGTATAATTCATAAAAAATATTTGCTGCAAAAATACGGTAACTGATGCTAATGAGGTTTTTGATTTTTTTGTACCTCGCATAAATTCTTTGTGCAGCTTCAGCGGCACAGTTTACACCGATTATTTCAGGGCACTCTTGTACAACATCTCTTTATTGAACAACAACCGAAGCGAAAATGCTATTATAGTTTCGCCAAAAATCATTTTAATTCCATATCAAAGATTAATATTATTGAATAGTAAATAGAATAGTTGGTATACTGTATCATACTTGATACCATATTCAGAATAAGGGATCTGCAGGTAAGTAATTGCCCTGTTTTTGAATTTTACTAGATTTTTTTAAAAAATTATTTATAAATATACTGTTAATACATCATGCGTAAATTACTAACAACTATAGCTAACCAGCACAAATATTTAAAAAACAGGGGTATGAGGGGAACAAACACTAAATTTTAACAATATTAAATAGAAACCCCTATCTTTATGTTGAATTAATGGTTTTAGTTTTTCGCTATTGACTGAAGTAGCTTTTTTTCGAAGTCCGATTCAGTACATTGTAACAACTAAGTCATTATCATTTTTATTTATTTACTTAAAAGTTTTTACAATGAACATCTACGTAGGAAATCTCAGTTGGACAATGACCGACGACGATTTAATGAATCTCTTCACTCAGTATGGCAGCGTAACAAGCGCAAAAATCCTGAAAGACAAAATGAATGGCCGCAGTAAAGGTTTTGGTTTTGTTGAAATGGAAGACGATGAAGCAGCTAAGACTGCTATCGCCAACCTCAACGAAACTGAAGTACAGGGCCGTAAGCTGATCGTTAATGAATCACAACCTCGCCAGGAGGGTGATTTTAAAAAGCGCAGCTTCGGTGGTGGCGGAGGCGGTGGTGGCTACAAGAAAAGTGGCGGCTACGGCGGCGGCGGTGGTGGAAGAAGCGGTGGCGGTGGTGGCTATGGCGGCGGCGGTGGAAACCGTGGCGGTGGCAGTGGTGGTGGATATAACAGAGATTATTGATCATTCAAATACATCGTATTCAAGATCCTTCCATAACTGGAAGGATTTTTTCGTTTATAAAGACTGACCTGGAAATGTTAAATGTAAAATAATAAATGTAAAATGTAAAAGTTCAGCGATTTCATAAATGGCAGAGGCTTTAAAGTATTGAATTGCTCAACTTTTACATTTTTCATTCAACATTTAATATTTTACATTTAGTATTTAAACCTCAATAATCCCGGCAAAACTTTCACCACAAATATCTTTGATCGTATCAATTCGCCATCCAAATGAGCAGGTAATTCCTTGTCGCATTCGATCCTAACCTCCTTTTGCCGGCTAAAATAAATAAAGGAACGATGCAGGTGTTTGCCTTTTTCAATGACAGGCAAATAGCGCAATCGTTTTATCAGTGATAAAGGCTTGCACAAAACCATATCAATCAGCCCGTCATTAACAAGGGCTTCAGGCGCAACCAAAAAACCTCCTCCGGTACGGGGTGAATTATTCAGTATCACCAGTAAAAATTTTTCTTTAAGAATGGCTTCCCCGGCTTGTATGGTAAACATGGATTCTTTAAATGAAAATATTTTCCTGAACACTACCCATAAATATCCCAGGTGGCCGCCCATCCGGCGAATGGTACCCATTGACTGCAGCACTTCTCCTTCAAAGCCAATACCCAAACCAACGATATACAGTTTATCATTACAAGTGGCAGCATCCACGCGCTTAGGAGCAGCTTTCAATACCAGTTCAAATTGTTGGTCCAGGGAAATCTCACCATACAATTTCCAGGCAAAATCATTCCCCGTTCCACCTTTAAATATGGCGAGCGGAACATCAATATCTTTATACGCATTCAGAAAATAATTCATAGTGCCATCGCCGCCAACGATCCATACTTCAGTAAATCCCTCTAAATTCCCAGGCCAGGTTTTTGCAAACAATACATGTTTAATATTTCGTTGGGTTAGTTTTTCAACAAGCCATTCACCGATCATTACAGCTTTGCCCCTGCCCGACCGGGGATTGACAACGATCGCAATTGAGTTTTCAATATTTAGGGGTGAGGCCATACTTAAACAATGTAATTACTATTCTTCAAAATACCCGGTAATCATTACCAAAAAATCACAGATAATTAATTTGAATTGCAGCTAAAATATTTTCAGTAACTTTTTGTTTTAAAAAACTAAAAATAACCGCTCATGGGAAAAGGAAGACTGGAAGCATTCAGTGATGGCGTTTTGGCCATCATCATAACTATTATGGTACTGGAATTGAAAGTGCCTCATGGCGATGACCTTGCATCACTGAAACCTGTCCTACCTGTTTTTTTTAGTTACATCCTCAGTTTCATTAATATCGGCATTTACTGGAATAACCACCACCACATGATGCATGTAGTAGATAAAGTAAATGGCAGTGTACTCTGGACAAATATCCACCTGCTGTTCTGGCTTTCTTTATTTCCTTTTTGCACTGCATGGATGGGCGAAAATCATTTCAGTAAATGGCCGGTGGTATTATACGGATTTGTATCCATGATGGCAGGTATAGCTTATTATTTGCTGGCTCATTGCCTTGCAGCAATTCATGGAAAAGATTCCACTATTGCCAGGGCATTAGGGAAAGACAGGAAGGGAATACTTTCGGTTATATTTTATATCATCGGCATTTGCTTTTCTTTTATTAATTCCTGGCTGGGTTTTTCAATGTATGTATTGGTAGCAGCGATGTGGTTTATACCCGACAGGAGGATCGAAAAAAAACTGGATGCAGATAAAAAATGAATATCATACTCCTGACAAATTATCCTTCACCGGGCAAAACATCATTATAGCAGCCTGATAAACGAATAATGAGTATTTGATTAATAAGATGGAGTGGCTGATAAAAACTACCCTTTAAGCAATATAAAAGTAGTTTACCAGTAGTATATAACCGCTTAACAACTATAATAACACAGATATAATACAGATATAATACAGATATAATACAAGTATAACACATATTTAACACATAATATGTGACCTGTATTATATCTATTTAAAAAGTATTTATTATGTTTGTTATTAAAATTTTATAGTATGGCTAAAGGAAATGATAACTTCGGTTTTACAGGTCCCCTGGGTAATATATCCGCTTATAAAAGGCAGGGATCAAATAAGGTGATCCTTCGTACGAAGGGCGGGGCATCAAAAAATAAAATAAGGAGGTCTCCTAAATTTGCCAAACTGAGGCTTTGCCAGGATGAATTCAGTGCCTGTTCCAATTTGGGAGCCTTTATACGCCGGTCATTTTATCCGGTAAAACATCTGGCAGATTCTTATATATCAAGCCATATTAATTCCTTACTTCTATCCCTACTAAAACTGGATAAGAAAAATAAGATTGGTGAAAGAATTGTCCTTTTATCGCAATACCGACACCTATTGGATGGATTTAACCTGAACCGTGAAAATCCTTTTAATTCGGTGATCAGGCATCCTGTTTCGTGTATCCTTTCGCGTGATAAAGGCAGCGCCCAAATAAGTATACCACAGTTGTTACCGGGAATAAATTTTTACAATCCCTCCAAATATCCCCTGTACCGGTTCACGATCGTATTGGGCATAATACCGGATATGGTATTTGAAAATAAACATTACCTGCCTGCAGCGGCTAAAGGTTATTTCCCAGAACATTATTGTACAGAATGGAAAGAAGCCAATACCCCTGCCGCCATTCAAAATATTGAACTGCAATTAAAATATTTTGCTGCGCTAGCAGACAACTATACAATGCTCCTTTCTTTGGGCATTGAGTTTGGCTATACCATAAGCAATGCTGTTGCAAGCCCGGTTAAATATGCCGGCACCGCATGTATCCTTGCAACAGGATAAATAAAGTAAATAAGTCAACCGTAATACAAAAAAAAAGCCGTCCCGTTAATTAACGGGACGGCTTTTAGTAAGAACAGATCCAAATATCTTAATTAAGCTTTACCAGTTTCACCACTTGTTTATTGGCTCCCTGTGTTACTTCTGCCAGGTAAGTTCCTGCCCTGAGGTTACTGCCTAATTTTACTATTGATGATCCTTTTGCTATAGAAGAACTCACTCCTAACACATGGCCTAGTACATCCATCAGCCTCACTGTTATCGGTTCAGCACTATTGCTGATGACCTGTATAGCAAAATCAGTGGTCGATGGATTGGGATAAACCTTTACTGCAAATGTTTCTACAGGTTTGGGTTCTTCCGTTATCACAGGGGTTTCTATAACCGCCCCTTTATCCGCAATGAATGGCGCAAATGGCGCTGCTCCACAATCATACCTGTTCCATGTTACATTATTTTTACCATCACTGTGCAGTTTCTCCACTATAAACCAACCCGTCATGAAACACATATTGGCAGGATCACCCTGTACCTGCAGCATGCCTTTCTGAATATATATATTGGCTGTAACATCTGTATTCTTACCATTCACTGTAAAATTCCCATCAGGTCCTGGCGGCGGTGGTGGTGGCGGTCCGTGTGGTGGCGGTGGCGGTGGCGGCGGCGGATTAGTACCTCCTAAATACACTGTTACTTTAGGCCCACCCACATTGAACTGGTTATTCTCCCCGATATCAACACTGGTCTTCACTCGTACTGAAGCAGGATTGGTAAACATGATACTGCTCATCAGATCCTTATTTCCCTTGATGCTTAATTGCTCAATATTAAGGATCCCACCTAACGGGTTAAAGGTTACATGCGCCCCTTCTTCAATATTTATATTTCCATATAGTGTACCCGTTACTGTTACACTCACATTCTTCTTAATCGTCAGGTTCTTGTAATTGCCCGATACCGGTGTTGAAGTAGTAACTGTAAGATCCGGCAGCCCCGCTGTGGTTCCCGCGAAAACAAAGAATGGAGGGGCAGGACCATCATTGGCAGGAGTATTGATCTGGTTCGTTACAGTAGCATGTGGATCAACATGGATATTAAATGCCCTTGCAAAATCAGGCGCCAGCAGCATATCCCCTTTCTTGAAATCTATCTTGCCCTTTGCATCTGTTACTCCTACTGAGCCATTGATGATATTGTTCTCTCCAAAATTAACTTCAGTAGTTGCATAGATGATGTAATTCGTTGAGTTTTGATCATCTATAATTTTCACATCAAAAGCGCAACTTGTATGATTACCAGCAGCATCTGTTACTGTCCATGTTACATTCGTAGTGCCAATTGGGAAATGTGCCCCATTCAGAGTATTTGAACCGTTGAAACTATTGCTGATCGTTGATCCCGGGCAATTATCACCAAATGTTGTTGGATTAAACACTGTTCCACTTGTTGTGTAATAGCAATGCCCCGGATCAGTTGATTTGGTTTGATTTCCTACACAACTGATTGTTGGATTCTGGTTATCATTTACAGTAACCGTAAACTGGCAATTGATTGTTCCGCAACTATTCGTTGCAGTTACTGTTACCGTGGTAGTTCCTTTATTAAATATAGATCCGCTTCCGGTTCCTGCACCGCTACCCGAAGTAGTGCCACTGAAGGAATATGATATCGTGGCAGCAGGTGAGGTTGAAGTTCCAACTGTATAATTAACCACAGCATTACATACACCAGGATCGGTGGATTGCACAATATTGCCAGGGCAACTATAAATTGGTTGAGGATTCACGGTTACTGTATAAACCACCCAATCACCTCCACATTCGTTCGCATCAACTTGGCCATTACCATTTGTATCATAAAATCCTTTGAATTTCATTACCAATGTTCCGGAAACCGCAGGATCAATCAATGCAGCTGTGCCTGTTGCTCCAGTAAAGGCTGATAATGATGCAGAGCAGTTATTACAGAATGGTACAGTTACATTAGTGGTTTGGATCACCTGGTATGCTTTAGCCAGAGGACCTGTAACTCCATTCGCATCTGTGAAAGAATCAAATACGATATTATTCGGCGAATTACAAATGGTAAATGATGCATTGTCATCGTTACCATCGTTATTGGAATTTACTACAGTACCGTTGATGCTTGTATTCAGCTTGATCTGGGGAGTTACCACTATGGTATACACAAACCAGTCGCTGGCGCATTCCATTGGATCCACACTGCCATTATTATTAGCATCATAAAACTCGCGGAAGCGTATCGTCAGCGTTCCGGGGTTGCTTGGATCTAGCAATGAAACATTTCTACTGAATGAACTTGCATAAAGACTAAGCGCGAAAGTTCCATCAGGACAACAAACAGTTACATTACTACCAGTCAATACTTGCTGGACTTTAAATTGACCAGAAGGAGTAGGATGATTTAGATCCTTGATACCAGAGAAGAACAAGTTATCAGAAGAAGAGTTGCAAACATATATGGTACCAGTCTCGTCAGAACTATTATTGTCTGAGGTCAATGTTACCCCATTCAGCGTACTGATGAACATCGTTTGATTTTCATCTATTTGTCCATTACAGTCATTATCTTTTCCATCACAAATTTCCGGTGCCCCGGGATAGATCGTTGCGTCATTATCATTGCAGTCAGTATTATTAAGTGACCAGCCTGTGCCAGGGTTATTGCAGAATTGTGTTCCCGCGTTATTCACATCCCCGTAACCATCCCCATCAGCATCGATATAATAAGTAATCATTGGATTTATCGTTACCGTGTAAATTATACGATCTGATGCAGCACATTCATCTTCATCAATAATTCCATCGTTGTCTCTGTCTATCCATTCCCTGTATTCCATCACCATTGTACCTGGCATATTTGGATTAATTAATGTAACGGAATGCACTCCACCATTGAAATCGCTTAATGAAGCCGAACAGTTAAGGCACATTGTAGTTGTTGCATTTGTTAAGCTCAATACCTGGTAAGCCTTAACTGAAACTCCGTTATTGCCATTTTGATCTGTGAATGGGCCAAATAAAATATTATTAGGAGTGTTACAAACACTGAATGAAGCAAGATCATCAGTACCATCGTTATTGGAAATAACAGTAACACCATTTATAGTGGTTGTTAATTTGGGATCATTATGAACACCAGGATCATTATCATTACAATCTGTATTATCACTTATATATCCAACCGGCGCAATACTTGAACAAGTTGTAATACTATTACTAGGGTCACCATAATTATCAAGATCCGCATCGCGGTAGTATGTGTACTGCGAATTCAAAGTTAATGTTGAATTGTCAATGGGTCTGACAATAAATTCATTTGCAAATATTTCTCCATATCTGCTACCCCCTACTGTAATCCCAATAATATCACTCGGGTCACTTAAGGTCCAATTTGCAATAGGAACATGGGCTGAATTATAAATAGTAAGATCCACTGCCAAAACACCCCCATTATTTCTAAAACTATGCTCAAATGTATACCATCCGGTAGTACTTATCACTTGAGGAAATCGTCCTGGGTTTTTTGGAAAGGCAGAGCTCCGAGTTGCATTGTTACTTGCACTAATAACAAATCGGTTTGTATTTGCGCCAGGACCATTATTATCATTGTAAAACCCAATATTGAAAACAAAATCACGTCTAATATTCGAATTTGGGCTCATATCAACCGGACCATTAACGGAGGACGAATAATCAAATCTTCTATCATTTGCACCCCCATCATTAACATCCAAATAAATATCAAGGGATGTGCGGTATCCACATGTTGGGAAAGTAAAATTGTAAGAGCCGCCTCCCATATGGCCAAAACGGGTAAACAAACTTGCATTTAAAGGTATTTCAGCATGCCAGCCACCGGTTGCTGAAGTTACCCCGTTTGTTCCGCTTGAAACACGTGAGCTACCAGCCCAATTATCAGGTCCAATACTTGTTTCGAAACCATTAAAATAGTTACTGGTCTGTGCCAAGACACTACCGCCAGTAGAAAGCAATAATAGCATGATAGAAACAAACAAATGTTTCAAAAGAAGAGTTTTTTTCATAATCTGATTTTTTAAATAGAGTAAAGTAAATCCGTTAATGTTAGGGTTTCAATAAATTAAAATGATATTTATATTAAGTAAGGTCAGGGCGGGGAAAAAGAGCCGGGGAACAAATAAATAGCTATACTAACACGTAAAACTGAATCAGGAGTAATAATATCCATTTTCATATTGTTGGTTTTGGTTTATAAGTAAATAGCCAGGCACGATATGCACCTGCATAATGAACAACTATTTTACTTTGGGAGTAAATGGCAGTCAGGGAATTGGATAATAGTTCTTTGGTAAGGATATTAAATTTTATCTGTTTGCTTACTAAATAAAAAATCTGTTTTGGTAAAATCCTTAAGCAAATAAATACAAAAAAAAACAATATACAAACTTTTTAACGGCTTTTTTATTTATTTTTTTATTTCATTTAAAATAAAAAAATAAAAACCTGATAATAACGGTGATGGGCATGCTTAACAGAGATATTTCAGGAGGATTTATAGTAGTTTTACGATAGGGGTTTTACGATAATATGTTCTACATAAAAAGTAGAGGCTGTCTCAAAAGTTATTTTTTGTATTTCCCACAAAGCCCCGAAGAACACAAAGCAATAATAATCAATGTTGATTTTTCTTTGTGTTCTTCGGGGCTTTGTGGGAAACTCCTTTTGAGACAGCCTCGTATCAAAACTGTATCAATCTTTTTTATTAAAGTTTTACCAGTTTCACAACCTGTTTGTCCTACCGACCGGAATGTTCATTTTTTTGGAGGCAGGTCAAAGGCAATCGCTTCGTGTTCAAAATGTTCTTTATGAGAGCCATCACAAAAGGGTTTATTTTTAGACATCCCGCAACGGCAAATGGAAATAATTTCTCTTCCCTGTAAATTATAGATACCGCCATTCTTATCAACGATCTCAAAATCACCTTCCACTTTTAAAGATCCGTTGCTGTTCACCTTAATTTTTGTTGTGGCCATTTGTTTGTTGATTTTTGTTTTTCTAAAATTAACTGATTTAACCAAACAAAGTTCAGGTAATCACACAATATTGAAGACTTCTGAAGTTTTTAAAACTTCGGAAGTCTGTCGTTCACTCGCCCTGGTTCTTGGCTCACGAACCAGGAATTAGATTTTTGAGTTTATGGATACAATATTTGATACT
>OLKZ01000168.1_pt1 | contig 16531 bp, 18 predicted proteins | sample 1604431 | NCBI WGS metagenome assembly OLKZ01 (sample SAMEA104055714, study PRJEB20765) | soil metagenome | isolation source: soil
GGAAGAATCTCAACGTGAGCACATAGAGATGCTTCGTTCCTCAGCATGACAGGACAAATCGGGAATTTCGTTTTTCAAACTGACCCACTATAGGTATTACAATAGGGTTAATAGTTTTAACTTAAAAAATTACCTTTGCGGCAAAACAACAATTCTATGTGGTTGAACAGCATTTTAGATACCATCGGAAATACACCGCTGATCAAATTAAATAAGATCACAAAAAATCTTCCCTGTACCGTGCTGGCAAAAGTGGAATACTTTAACCCGGGTAATTCCATTAAAGACCGAATGGCCTTAAAAATGCTGGAAGTGGCCGAACAGGAAGGAAAAATAAAACCTGGCGGCACCATTATTGAAGGTACCAGCGGCAATACCGGGATGGGCCTCGCTTTGGCAGCCTGTGTAAAAGGTTATAAATGTATTTTTACCACCACTGATAAACAATCAAAGGAAAAAGCCGACATTTTAAAAGCAGTAGGTGCCGAAGTAATTGTATGCCCTACCAATGTAGATCCCGAAGATCCGCGTAGTTATTATTCTGTAAGTAAAAGGCTGGCCACCGAAGTGCCCAACAGCTGGTACGTAAATCAATACGATAATTTAGCAAACCGCGACGCGCATTATGAACAAACGGGCCCGGAGATATGGGAACAAACAGAAGGAAAAGTTACGCACCTGATAGTGGCTACGGGAACAGGTGGTACAATAGTAGGCGCAGGAAAATACCTGAAAGAAAAAAATCCAAATATAAAAGTTTGGGCAATCGACAGCTACGGCTCTTTATTAAAAAAATATTTTGAAACAGGTGAGTTGGATCAGAAGGAAGTATACCCCTATATCAGTGAAGGATTTGGTGAAGATTTTGTTCCGGCTAATTATGATATGAGTGTGATAGATGCATTTGTAAAAGTTACAGATAAAGATGGCGCGGTAATGGCAAGGCGTATTGCCAAAGAAGAAGGAATGTTTTGCGGATATAGTGCAGGCAGCTGTTTGCAGGGAATGTTTCAATTAGCTAAAAAAGATCCATTAAAAAAAGATGATGTGGTGGTTTGTATCTTTCATGATCATGGCAGCCGCTATGTAGGTAAAGTATACAATGACCAGTGGATGATGGAAAGAGGTTTCCTGGATGTGAAGACCTTTAAAGACCTGATCAGTGGCAGGGGTGCTCAAAAATTGATCACGGTGTCGCCTGCCCAGACAGTTGCCGAAGCCATTGCCCTCATGAAAAAATATGACATTGAAAATATTCCCGTAATGAATAAAGAAAGTAATGACGGAGCCATATCCGAAAGCGGTTTATTCAATAAGATCCTAAACAATCCGGACATAAAAACACAATTGGTTCAGGAAGTAATGGAAAAAGCCTACCCCGAAGTCGCATTTGATACTCCCGTGGAGCGATTGAGTTCATTTATCACCAAAGAAAATGGTGCCGTGCTCAGCAAAGATGAAAGCGGGTCCTGGCATATTGTAACCAAATACGACATCATTCAAAGTTTGACCAAATAATCCACCGTTAATTTACGATTCGTTAAAACATAATACAGTGCTGCATTTCAATGATGCAGCATTATTCATATATAGAATTATTACAGTGCGCTATACGTAGTTTTACGCATGATTATTTCGTAAGTCTCCGATAAATTAAATAGCATATCTACGATACACATAGTAATTACAATAGCGGCAAAAAAGAGGAATATCGCTCTTTTGTGGAACAATTAACTATTGCATCTTTGTACCAGAAGTTGATTGATAGGAATTAAATATCAATCGTTATCCAAGATCCAAAAAAAACCAAAATATACTGAATCCAATGTTTGTGAAAAACCAACAAACAATCCAATATCAGTCAACTTCTTTTAAAATTAAAACCCAATATTCGCTTTAATATCTTGTCCGAAAGAAAAACCAAAAGATCTGGAAGTAATGAAAACCAATATCCGCCTATGCTGTAAAAAGCGATGATGGCAAAAAACCAACAATATCCAATTTCCTGGCCTATGCTGATAAAAAGGCGATGATGGCTGAAAGACCAACGACACTGAAACCAGGATAAAATCATTTGATTGATTTTTACTTATAAGAGAAACCCCCTTAGAAAGTAAAAAGCTCCTGAAAAAACCAACTAGTGCTTGGTTGGTTCTAAAAATTTAACTTCCACAGTTACTTTGATTCATCAAAAAAACTGTGGAAGTTTTTTATTTGCCCCATTCCCGCATCTTGTTAATTTTACCCCATGATCCTGAAATCAACAACAGACCTGGATTTTATTCCCAAACGAATCGTATCATTGGTTCCCTCCCAGACAGAATTATTACATTATTTAGGACTGGAGAAGGAAACCATCGGCATTACTAAATTCTGTGTACATCCGGCAGAATGGTTCCATTCAAAAACAAGGGTAGGCGGTACAAAAAGCATACAGAAGGCCATCATCGATCAGCTTCACCCCGACCTCATCATTGCCAATAAAGAAGAAAATGTAAAGGAACAGGTGGAGGCACTCGCAAATGATTGCCCGGTTTGGGTAACCGATGTAAAGAATCTCGATGATGCTTTGCAAATGATAGATCAAATCGGCAAACTCACCCTTAAGGAAAAAGAAGCGGTAAGACTGGTTGAAGAAATAAAAGAACGCTTTGACATGCTCAGCTTCCAACAGAAAACAAAAAAACCAAAACCAAAAACCTGCTACCTGATCTGGCGCAATCCTTATATCACGGTTGGCGGCAATACTTTCATCAATGACATGCTCGACAAATGTGGCTTTGAAAATATATCTGCGAAGAGGAGCAGGTACCCCGAAATGACAGTCTCTGAACTGCGAACTGCCGACTGTCAACTACTTTTACTTTCCTCCGAGCCCTACCCTTTTAAACAAAAACATATCGACGAATTGCAAACTCATTTACCCGGTACAAGAATCATTTTGGTTGACGGTGAAATGTTTAGCTGGTATGGCAGCCGCTTATTATATTCAACAGAATATTTTAAAATTCTTATTTCCAGCATCTTATAAGCAAATTATGTTAACAGTTTCCTATCAGCTGTTTTTGCATTAAATTTGCTCAAAACCAAACTAAGATGGCGAATAAAAAAATCATTGAATTATTAGGCGACCAGGCCGACTCTTTATTGAATCACGAATGCCTGGGCATTACCAAAAAAGAAATTTCCCTCCCCAACCCCGGTCATGTGGATGATATCTGGAGATTAAGTAACCGGAATAATCAAACCCTGAAAAGTTTACAAAACATATTAAGTCATGGGCGCCTCGCCGAAACCGGTTATGTTTCCATCCTACCCGTTGACCAGGGCATAGAACATAGTGCAGGCGCGTCTTTTGCCCCTAACCCCATTTATTTTGATCCCGAAAATATTGTACAATTGGCTATCGAAGGCGGTTGCAATGCAGTGGCCTCTACATTTGGCGTTTTAGGAATAGTGAGCAGAAAATATGCCCATAAGATCCCGATGATGGTGAAGATCAACCATAACGAATTTTTAGCCTACCCGAATAAATTCGACCAGATCATGTTTGGTAAAGTAAAAGACGCCTGGAATATGGGTGCCACAGCTGTGGGCGCCACGATATATTTCGGCAGCGCCGAAAGCACCCGTCAAATACAGGAAGTTGCTACCGCATTTGAAGCGGCCCATGAGTTGGGAATGACAACCGTACTCTGGTGTTATCTCCGTAACAATGCATTTAAAGTGGATGGCGTGGATTATCATACTGCAGCCGATCTTACCGGCCAGGCCAATCATCTTGGAGTAACCATACAGGCAGATATCATCAAACAAAAATTACCTTCCAATAATGGTGGTTACAATGCCACCAAACATGGTAAAACTTCTCCGTTGGTATATTCTAAATTATGTACCGATCACCCGATCGACTTAACCCGTTACCAGGTGGCCAATTGTTATATGGGCCGCGTGGGTTTGATCAATAGTGGTGGTGAAAGTAAAGGCGCAACCGATCTTGCCGAGGCAGTAACCACAGCAGTAATTAATAAACGCGCCGGTGGTATGGGTTTGATCAGTGGCCGGAAAGCATTTCAAAAATCAATGAAAGATGGTATTGAATTATTGAATACCGTCCAGGATGTATATTTGGATAAGAGCATTACAATTGCATAAACTTTGGTTGGGGGTTACGGGTTACGGGTTAGTATCGTTCATGAACCCGTAACTCGAAACTCGTAACCCGTAACTTAAATAGCATGAAACAAGAAGAAGACTTTGATGCGAACCTTGCCGGTGAGGAAGGAAGTTCGGGGGAAATGAAATCAAGCTGGTTTAAAAGAATAAAAAAAGGAATACTTACTTCTACCAAAGATAAGAAAGATGCCCCGGAAGGCCTGTGGGCCAAATGCCCCTCCTGCAAATACACCTGTACAATTTCTGAATTAAGAGAAAATAAATTCGTTTGTCCTAAGTGCGAATACCATCATCGCATCGGCAGCCATGAATATTTTGAAATAATTTTTGACGACAATCATTATACTGAGCTTTTCGCCAATATCAGGTCAAAAGATTACCTCGGTTTTGTAGACCTGAAGCCGTATAGTAAAAGGCTGGAAGATGCCTATGCCAAAACAGATATTCATGATTCCATCACAGTGGCACATGGAAAAATAAACGATCACGACCTGGTGGTGGCATGTATGGATTTCGAATTCATTGGAGGAAGCCTGGGAAGTGTAATGGGTGAAAAAATATCCAGGGCGTGCGACTATTGTATCAAACATCTCCTGCCGTTTATGATCATCAATAAAAGTGGTGGCGCAAGGATGATGGAGAGTGCATTTTCCCTGATGCAACTGGCTAAAACCTCCGGCAAATTATCCCAGCTAAGTGATGCAAAAATTCCATACATCTCTTTATGTACCGATCCCACATTTGGTGGCACTACAGCTTCTTTTGCCATGTTGGGTGATATCATTTGTGCTGAACCCGACGCCCTTATTGGCTTTGCGGGCCCAAGGGTTATTAAGGAAACCATTAAAAAAGACCTTCCCGAAGGTTTTCAACGCAGCGAATTTGTATTGGAACACGGCTTTTTGGATTTTATAGTTCCAAGAAAAGAATTAAAAGAAAAGTTGGGGGTTTTGTTACTGTTGTTTAAAGGATAAACACGCTTCAAACTTTGGCAAAGTTCAGAACTTTGCCAAAGTTGATAATTTTTAAAAGAATCTCCTTCCACTACAACTGCCCGTCAATTTTATTCGTATATCCTTTGTGATAAGATCAATGATAAAAATAGCGGCTATTGTTTTATTATTTTGTTGCAGCTTCATTTCAAAAGCGCAACAGACAGATAACAGTTCATCCTTCAGGAATATCAACCACAACAGCTATTTCCGTATCCATTACGATAATGATTATTTTACGAAAACAGATGAGTATTATACACAGGGTATCACGTTCGACTATGTACATCCTTCCATAAAAAATATGCTTCCGGCAAAACTTCTATGGAAGCCCTATGCAGCCAATGCGCAATACGGGATCAGTCTTAACCTGTTTGCGTATACGCCTACCAGTATACAAAGTGACAGCATTTTATACGGCGACAGGCCTTTTGATGCGAATATTTCCCTCACATTCTTTTTAATAAATACTGATAATATGCACCGGCAACAGGTATCAACGGCATTCAGTATCGGTATCATGGGGCCTGCTGCATTAGGCAATGAGATACAAACCAATATTCACCGGTGGTTAAAGAATCCATTGCCGCACGGATGGCAATACCAGGTACAAAATGACATCATTATCAATTACCAGTTGAATTATGAAAAACAATTACTTTATGCAGGAAATCATTTTTTATTAAACGGCACAACAGAAGCAAGGTTGGGCACGCTCAATGATAAACTAAGCGGCGGATTTAATTTTATGGCAGGAAGATTTAATAAAAGGTTTTCACCGGTTACCTATCTTAAAAGAAAAGCAGAATATTATTTATATGGACAAGGCAGGGTGAATTTTATTGGATATGATGCCAGTTTACAAGGTGGCTTATTTAACCGGGAAAGTGCCTATACCATTTCCGCCGGAGATCTTTCCAGGGCCAGCTTCCAGGCCGATGCAGGCATCATATTGAACCTTAAAAGACTATACCTTTCCTATACACAGTCATTTCTTACCAAAGAATTTCGTAGCGGTAAATATCATAGATGGGGTGGGGTAAGTGTTGGGTTTGCTTTATGATCGGAAGATAACTTTGGCAAAGTTTGAAACTTTGCCAAAGTTTATAACCAATATCTTTGCAAAAAAATAAATCGCTTGGAAATCAGTAACCGCAAGGCCTACCACGACTACTTCTTTGAAGCCACTTATATTGCCGGCCTGGTGCTTTCGGGTACAGAAATCAAATCCCTGCGTGCGGGAAAAGCCAGTTTCAATGACAGTTATTGTGTTTTTAATAAAGGAGAGCTTTTTGTAAAAAGCCTGCACATTTCCGAATATTCGTTTGGCACTCATTACAACCACGAACCCCTACAGGAAAGAAAATTATTACTCAATAAAAGAGAGTTGCGTAAGCTGGAAGCGAAGATCAAAGAAAAAGGCTATTCCATTATTCCCCTAAAAATATTTTTGACTGAAAAGGGATTTTTTAAAATGGAGATCGGATTAGGAAAAGGAAAAAAGCATTACGACAAAAGAGAAAGCATCAAAGAAAGGGAACACGATAGAGATATTAAAAGGAAATATGGGATTTAAGTTTAGGAATTGGTAATTAGGAATTAGGTAAAAAGTATTAGAGCCCAAAGTTCCCCCTTCATGGGGCGGAGGGGGTCAACATTCACTCAAACTCAACGGTACATTCACTGCCAATCCCCCATCAGCAGTTTCTTTATATTTACTGTTCATGTCCAAAGCCGTATCCCACATGGTTTTTATTACACCATCAAGGCTAACGCGGGCATAATCAGGAGAACTTTGCAAGGCCAGTTGACTTGCGGTTATTGCTTTGATGGCGCCCATGGTGTTGCGTTCAATGCAGGGTATTTGCACCAATCCGCCGATCGGGTCGCAGGTCATGCCCAAATGGTGTTCCATGGCTATCTCTGCTGCCATCAATGCCTGGCGCTGTGTGCCACCCATGCATTCCGTTAAAGCGGCAGCAGCCATCGCACTGCTTACGCCGATCTCGGCCTGGCAACCGCCCATTGCTGCTGATATGGTGGCGCCTTTTTTAAAAATGCTTCCCACTTCTGCAGCTGTTAATAAAAACTGGATGATCTTTTCATCAGTATTTCCTCCACCGAAAGCGATATAATATTGCAAAACTGCGGGTATTACTCCTGCTGCACCGTTAGTTGGCGCCGTCACCACCCTGCCGAAGCTGGCATTTTCTTCATTCACGGCCAGTGCAAAGCAACTCACCCAGTCAAGGATATATTTAAAATCATTTCCGCCCTGCCTGATCGTGTTCAACCAGCTATCATAATCATTGTAAACCTTTCCGTTCATTAATTTTTTATTCAGCACCGCAGCACGCCGCTTTACCTGCAAGCCTCCGGGCAGAATCCCGTCTGCATGACATCCCCTGTAAATACATTCCTTCATCACCCGCCAGATATTGAGCAACCCGTCTTTCGTTTCTTTTTCACTTCGCCATGCATTTTCATTCTCCATCACCACGTCGCTGATATTCATGCCGGTCTTCATGCACCAGTGCAGGAGTTCATTGGCTGTATTGACAGGGAAAGGAAGCGTCACTTCTTCTGCAGCATTATTATCCTCGCCCTCCTTCACCACAAATCCTCCGCCAACCGAATAATAGGTTTCGGCAATAGTATCTTCATTGTTCAATGAAACCAGGAACGTCAGTGCATTGGGATGAAAGGGTAATGATTCACTGTAAAGAAATTCAATATCTTCTGCAGGCTCAAAATCAATTTCACATTTACCTGCAAGCAGGATCTTTTTCATTTGCCTGATATCTGTCATTTTAGCAATGATATTATTTACGTCAAAGGTCACCGGGTCATCGCCGCTCAATCCAAGTTGTACAGCAATATCAGTTCCATGCCCGATACCCGTTTTTGCCAGTGAACCATACAATAATACCTGGATATTTTTTACCTGATCCAAAATATTTTTTTGCTGAAGTGATGTGGTAAAATGCTGTGCTGCCCGCCAGGGGCCAAGTGTATGGCTGCTGGAAGGCCCCACACCTATCTTGAACATATCAAAAACGGAAATGGCTTCGTGGCTCAATGGATGTGTTTTGTGTAAAATTAAAGCTTATATCACTGAAAAAGGCGGATATAAATTTATTGTACTGCCACCACCTGGATGGAAAAAATAAGGTAAGAGTTGGCAGGAATAATCCCACTTTGATAAGCCCCATAAGCCAAAGATGGCGGGATATATAGTGTAATTGTACCGCCAGCCTTTACTAATGGGAGCCCCTTTTGCCAACCCAGGATCGTTCCTCCTAATACCAAAGGGCTGGCAGTAACTTGTTCAGTAAATTTAAAACCACTGAATAGCCAGCCGGTGTATTTTACAACTACAGTAGAACAAATGACGGCCGTATCACCAGTGCCTACAGTAGTCATTGTATAATATAAACCGCTGGAATGTTTTGTTGCCGTTAAACCATTTGTTGTTAAATAAGACTGGATATATGCAGATTCAACAGCCGGAGCGGTGGTATCAGTATTGATATAAGGGCAGCTACCACTGGTAGAAGATTTACTGCATCCGTTAAATAAAAAAACAAATAAAAATAAAACAGGAAAAAGAAAAAATAATTTTTTGAGCATGTTTGGCAATTAAAATAATTATTATAAAAGTTCAATCTACGATTTTGTTGCTGGATTCAGTTTTTCCCGGTTGCTTTTTAACGCTTTCTTTACTTTTTAACTCTGTATATAGTTGTTCATTCATTTCCCATTTGTAATGCATCCGGAAATAGGAAAAAAAAATAATGCATAGGAAAACGGCAATGACAATGGTTACAAAACTGCCCTGGGAAGTCTGTGATATCTTTGTATACCATTCCGGGAAAAAAATATAGACCACAAGAATAAACAAAAGGATGGGCAGGCTGAAGAGCATGGCCATGGGCAAGCCATTCAGGAGTTTATTTAAAACCGTATTTTGTTTTACCCGCTCCTTTTCCCAATACAGCATGAATTGTTGATCTTTTTCAGACAGCATAACGCAAAATTAATGCAAATAGATTACTTACTTTGTCATGTTGCGAATATCTTGTAGGTTTGTTAACTTCAAATACCGGGAATGAAAATAGAACAACTGCTGGTTCAGCATTTTTATAATAGCAGGGAAATCACCTTGCAAGGCATGGGAACTTTCAAACTTTCCCCGGATTTTGTGATGCCGATGGAAAATGATAAGGAAGTGGTAATGCCCGAAAATGCCATTTCATTTCAATATAATCCCAAGTCCACTGAAGATGATGCCCTGGTCAACTTTATTGTTCAGCAAACCCGGAAAATAAAGCCCCTGGCATCCGCCGACCTTGATTCCTATCTTGTTCTGGGCAAACAGTTCCTTAATATCGGTAAACCATTTGTTATAGAAGGACTCGGAATCCTGGAAAAAACCCAGCAGGGCGATTATCATTTTAAACAAGGGCACTATGCCAATTCAAAATTAGAAGCCGCCCCGGCAGCATTAAAAGAAAAAGCTGAAGATGAGGACATTTCTTTTGCCGCCATAAGAACCCGTTCAGGCGGAGGCCGAAAAAAGATTTTAATGATCATTGCATCCGTGATAGTACTTGTTTTGATCGGGTGGGCTGCATGGTATTTCCTGCATAAGAAAAAGAATACAGATACAGAACCCCCGTCAAAAAATGATGATGCTCAAACCACTTCACCCGTTATCCTGCCACAGGATACCATTAAAATAGCCGCAATAAAAAAAGATTCAATAACAGTTGTACCGGTTGCTCCGCCAAACAATGAGGCATACACTTTTAAAATAGTTTTTAAAGAAACCATTGATAAAGCGGCAGCCATTGCAAAAATGAAAGACCTTGAAGCACGCGGACACAAGGTGTTGATGTACACAAAAGATTCGATTTATTACAAACTCGCTGAACCGTTCAAAATGCCGCTATCTGATACTGCCAGGGTAAGGGATTCACTCAATAAATATTATTACAAGGGCAAGGCTTATGTTGAATTGTATTAATTTAATTTGTTTTATACAGTAAGAACCTGCACTATTATGCCAGCAGCAACCCGCCAAAAACTGAATATTGCATTCTGGCTGCTGACCCTTACAGATATTACCGCCATTGTGGGCCATTTTATCACTTTGCATTATATTACAAAACCTTTACTGGTACCGGCATTGATATTGTTATTGCATTTTACCAAATCCGGTGTGCCGGGCAAAAAATTATTACTGGCAGGGTTATTCTTTTCCTGGATGGGAGATATTTTTTTGCTGTTTGAGAATAATTATTCAGGCTTCTTCATTTACGGGCTGGTATGTTTTTTAACCACGCATATATTTTATATCGCTTATTTTCTCCACATACAGCCGGCCGGTCATTCATTACTTAAAAAACAACCGGTATTGGCCCTGCTGGTGATCGGGTATGGTATAGCGTTAGTATGGTTTTTGTTCCCGCATTTGGGTAGCCTTAAAATACCCGTGATGATCTATGCGGGTGTGATCTGTTTGATGTTGCTCTGCAGCCTCCACGCTTATCTAAAAGTAAATAAACCCGCTGCCAATGCATACCTTACCGGGGCCCTGGCCTTTGTATTATCGGATTCTTTACTGGCCATCAATAAATTTTATCAGCCCTTTGCCTATGCGGGAGCACTGATCATACTCACGTATTGTGCAGCGCAGTATTTTATTGTAAGGGGGTTTGGGAAGCAGGAGGCATGATACTGGATACTGGATACTGGATCGCGTATGCGAGTTCGTTAGCTTTAGCTGATCGGGAAGACATACCCCCAAAACTTTAAAAAGATCTTCGATAATTGAGTTCTATCCAGTATCCAGCATCTAGTATCTACTCACTTATACTTCCACCTGAAATAAATATAAAATGGAATTCCTGTTGCAGTCAATGCCACACCAAACACAGAATTTATGATATGCGCTTTACCCGAAATGTAATCGCTGATATCAGTTCGTAATGTCATCACCAGGTAAAATGTAGTGCACAATAATGCAATCACCGGTACTAACGGGTAGCCCCACACTCTGTAAGGCCGTTCTGCATCCGGCATTTTTTTACGGAGCACAAATACACCGGTCACCAATAATAAATTGAACAGCCAGGTCACAAAAATGTACATATTGGCCAGTATATCAAATGACCCGCTGAATACCATGACGATCATCCAGAACAAATGTAAAAGCAATGCATTGCCGGGCGTATTGAACCTGGGATGCACTTTACCTGCAAATGCAAAAAACTTTCCCTCAAGCGCCATGGCAAAGGTCATGCGCGGTGGTGCCAGTATGCTGGCATTGGTAACGCCCAATACCGATAAACAAATTAAAAAAGCAATGATCCCTCCGCCAATTGTTCCAAATGCTTTTTCTGCAGCATCAGAAGCTACCAATGTGCTTTTTGCCATTTCATCCACCGGGAGCATGTATATCATTGCTGCGCTGATCAGCATATAAATGGCGATACAGGTGAACAGGCCGATGAACAAACTTCTGGGAATATTTTTTTGTGGATCTTTTATTTCGCCGGCAATATTGATCATATTGCCCCATCCGTCATAAGCCTGCAATGCTCCATTGCTTGCCGCTACCATTGCAGCGATCAATGCAAAACCCATTGGCTTCACTGCGGAGGATTGAATAAGAAAATTCTTTACCGAACCCTCATGCGAAAAGGACAATCCGCCGATCAATAATACAATGGCAAGCACTTTTGCTGCGGTAAAAAATACCTGCAGCATTCCCCCGCCCTTTGTACTGCGATAACTGATGATGGTAAGAATAATCAGTAAAATGACCGTGAGCATTTTTACGCCGAAATTTTCCAAAGGCATGATGTCGCCGATAAAGGGAACGTGCAATACCACTGAACTTTCAATTGCCGGGGAAAACCTGGGTAGTTTAAAAAAGTATTCAGCGTATTGCGAACAAATGAAAGCTATGCCCGCGGTACCAGCGGTATTGATCACGGCAAAATTTGCCCAGCCATAGAGGTAGGCCCAGAAATCGCCATACATTTTACGCATAAAAAAATACTGCCCGCCCGTTTCGGGGAGCATGGCTCCCACTTCTGCATTTACCATGGCAACAAAAAGCGTAAGCACGCCTCCGATAACCCATACCAATAAAATTTGTAATGGAGAACCTAATAACGAAGCCATCTCTGCAGGCCGCATAAATATCCCCGAACCAATAACACTTCCTATCACCAAAGAAGTTGCGGTATATAAACCAATGGTTCGCTGAAAAGATGGGGCAGTTTGCATTTGATGAATGTAGTATTTATTTGGAAATGCAGCAAATGCACCCCTGTCGGCAGTCATATACCCTGCCTAAGGCAGGCAGGCCCGACAGCAGATATCATTAATAGTATTTACTTTCGTAACTGATAAAATCAACAATGACAAAAGAAGAATTATTAAAAGAACTCGGCAACAATACCTATGTAATGTTAAAGCCATCTCTCATAGAAGGGATCGGCGTATTTGCCATACGTGATATTCCCAAAGGATGCAGGGGTATGTTTAGCCAGCAGGATATAAATGATGAGTGGATCAGCATATCAAAAGATGAAGTAGCAACGTTGCCGCCGCATTCAAAATTTCTGATTGAGAACTATTGCCTCTATGATGAGAATAATTATTTTATTCCTGATCATGGTTTTAAAAAAATGGACCTTGTGTGCTTTCTCAATCATAGTAATGAGCCCAATATCATATCGATCAATGAAGGTGAGTTTTTTGAAACGATAAAAGATATTAAGGCCGGGGAAGAATTGCTGATCGATTATGGGGAGATCGTGGACGGGGAATAGCCATTATTTCCTTGCACCTTAAAATGCCGCCGGCAAAGACTGTTTTTTTTAAAAGGAATGCCAGATAACACACACATATCACGAAGACATATACAGATCTTATCGCTTGCTTTTTTTTCCCTTTTACTTGGATTCATTAACTATGTATTGTTCCAGCCACGTATCGCTTTGTTTGATTTCATTCCAATTGCCGCTTCAAAACCGTATTTTATACAAAATAACCTGCTCAGGATTTTTTTAACCGGCCATTTTTCAGACATTGCCTGGTGCTGTGCTTTATACCTCGTTACAGTGGTGTTAACTGAATTGAAATACTTGCATTTATCCGGTAAAATACTTATTTTGTTATTGCCTTTCATAGTTGAAATAGCACAGTATTTTGGTTTGGTTGGCGGCTATTTCGATTGGTATGACCTGCTATCATACCTGATTATATTATTATTGTTTTTTAAGCTGTACCCGTCTTTAAAATTTAAAAAAAATGAAAAATAGAAAATCCTTTATCACAGCCTTTACGGTCGTTGTTGTTTTTTTATCTATGACCATTGCGAGTACGCCATCCCGAAGGACAGTTTACCACAAACCAATCGTTTATCCCTGTGTTCGTTATGCGGCGCTGACTTACAGCCCCATCCTGCTCAGGATCAATATTAGTTCCAATTATACCATGAAAGACCTTTCTGCAGTAAGGCAGAATGACCCTTCACTGATCATGGAAGAGCTTCATAAACTCAATTACAGCTATAAACTGGCCGATGGCGTTACGCCCAACCTGGTCTTAACTGTTACCTATACCAATGACGGGTATGATCATTATGGCGTAAATCTTTATGTTGACTGGCAAGGACAGGCAAATTTTACCATTACCCTTCCTACCAATTATGTAACCGGGGCGCAACTGATCAAGGATATGGCCTATCAGTTTAACACCTGGGTTACCCAGGGATGGCATTCGGGGAATTGCAATTAAATTTATTCAGCCTCTTATTTGAGCATAGAATATTGTAACACTTAATTATCCGCACAAAAAAATCCCTCCTGCATTCCTGCAAGAGGGATCGTATTTTAAGACTGCTGACTGCCAACTACTGACTGCCAACTACCAACTTTCCTAATATCCTCCCATTCCGCCCATATCCGGTGCACCATGGCCTCCCATGGGTTCTTCTTTCTTAGGTTTATCAGCGATCACACATTCGGTGGTGAGCATCATACCTGCAATGGAAGCGGCATTTTCCAATGCTACACGGCTAACTTTAGCCGGATCAATAACACCGGCCTTGAAAAGGTTTTCATACTTTTCTGTACGGGCATTAAAACCATAATCGCCTTTACCTTCTTTGATCTTATTTACTACCACACTTCCTTCGTATCCTGCATTTTCCACAATGATGCGCAGGGGCTCTTCCACCGCACGCCGAACGATTGCAATACCCGTTGATTCATCTTCATTGGCGCCGGTCAACTTTGCCAACACATCACTGGCACGCAGATACGCCACACCACCGCCCGGCACAATACCTTCTTCTATTGCTGCCCTTGTTGCGTTTAATGCATCATCAACACGGTCTTTCTTTTCCTTCATTTCAATTTCGGTTGCAGCGCCAATGTATAGTACAGCAACTCCACCGGCTAATTTGGCCAAACGCTCCTGCAATTTTTCTTTATCATAATCAGAAGTAGTGGTTTCAACCTGTGCTTTGATCTGGTTAACCCTCGCAGTGATATCCTTCTTTGCTCCTTTACCACCCACAATGGTGGTATTGTCTTTATCAATGGTGATGCTTTCAGCAGATCCCAGATAAGTCAGGTCGGCATTTTCCAGTTTAAAACCCTGCTCTTCGCTTACTACTATACCGGCCGTTAAGATGGCAATGTCCTGTAACATTTCCTTTCTCCTGTCGCCGAAGCCCGGTGCTTTTACAGCAGCTACTTTAATGGTACCACGCAATTTATTCACCACCAGTGTGGCCAATGCTTCACCTTCCAGGTCTTCTGCAATGATCACAAGAGGGCGGCCTGTTTGAGCAACTTTTTCAAGGATATGAAGAATATCTTTCATGGTAGATATCTTCTTGTCGTAAATTAAAATATAAGGATTACTTAATTCAGCCTGCATTTTTTCACTATTGGTAACAAAGTACGGGGAGATATAACCGCGGTCGAACTGCATACCTTCCACTACATCTACAGTGGTATCGGTTCCTTTCGCTTCTTCCACGGTGATCACGCCCTCTTTACCTACCTTGGCCATGGCCTGCGCGATTAAGGCGCCGATAGAAGCATCATTGTTTGCTGAGATAGAAGCCACCTGCTCAATTTTTTTGCTATCGCTTCCGATCTTTTCAGATTGTTTTTTCAGGTTCTCCACAACAGCGATGACCGCTTTGTCGATACCACGTTTCAGGTCCATTGGATTTGCGCCCGCAGCAACATTTTTTAAACCCTCGCTGATGATGGCCTGTGCCAATACTGTTGCAGTGGTAGTACCATCACCCGCAATATCAGCGGTTTTGGAAGCCACTTCTTTCACCATCTGGGCACCCATATTTTCGATCGGGTCTTCCAGTTCAATTTCTTTTGCAACGGTAACACCGTCCTTGGTAACGGTTGGTGCGCCAAACTTACGTTCAATAACCACATTACGGCCCTTGGGGCCAAGGGTTACTTTTACGGCGTCTGACAATGTATCAACGCCTTTTTTCATTTTATTTCTTGCTTCAATATCGAAGAATATCAATTTTGACATGGTATGTTATTTTATTAGATTAGTTAATTTTAATGTAATGCTGGATAGTGGATACTTGATACTTGATTCTTGATACTAGATGGCTTTCACGAATCATTGAGCTCTTATCCAGTATCCGAAATCTAGAATCTAGAATCAGCTTAGCCTACTTTCATGAGGATATCCGAAGAACGCATCATCAAAAGGTCCTCGCCTTCCAAAGTGATTTCGGTTCCGGCATATTTGCCGTATAATACCACGTCACCAACTTTTTGTTTAACAGGAATGATGCTTCCTGTTTGTTCGGCATATTTTCCGGGACCAACCGCTACAATAGTACCTTTTTGCGGTTTTTCTTTAGCAGTATCGGGTATAATGATACCACCAGCGGTCTTTGTCTCAGCGGCAGCAGGCTTTACAAGTACCCTGTCGTCGTACAACTCGTAATTAGCAACTTTTTTTGCCATAATGTATTGTTTTGATTTAGTTTAAAAATGAGTCCTTTTTTTTCGGACTGCAAAGGTACAGCCATTTTTGTACCAACAGGCAATAAAACACGAGATAGCAGTATTTTTGTCAGAATGAGCGTTGATAATGGCCATTTTTGAAAGTTCGACAGTTCAATCCTACCATTTTTGTCATGAAACTCTAAACCTCCTAAACCTCCTAAACCTACTAAACCTCCTAAACCTACTAAACCTCCTAAACCTTCTAAACCTACTAAACCTCCTAAACCTTCTAAACCTACTAAACCTCCTAAACCTTCTAAACCTACTAAACCTCCTAAACCT
>OLKZ01000221.1_pt1 | contig 16456 bp, 12 predicted proteins | sample 1604431 | NCBI WGS metagenome assembly OLKZ01 (sample SAMEA104055714, study PRJEB20765) | soil metagenome | isolation source: soil
TATCAGGATAATAGTAGCTTCAAATGAAAACCTGCAGGATGCCTACCGTAAAGGAAAATTCCGGGAAGACCTATACCACCGGTTCAATGAGTTTTCTATTAACCTGCTGCCATTAAGGACCAGAAAAGATGATATCCCGCTGTTTGCTGATTTCTTTTTAAACAATACGATGATCGAATTAAATAAAGACCTGGATGGCTTTGATGATGATGTGATGGATATGTTCATACAATATAGCTGGCCGGGTAATTTAAGAGAATTCAGGAATGTGATCAGGAGATGTGTATTGCTCACGGAAAGCGGGTATATATCAGTTGCTTCATTACCTTACGAAATAAGCAATGCCATTCCAAATCATTCTGGAACAGCGACTATGGCTGAACAAAAAGAAATTTCACTGGATTTAAAAGACTCTGCTTCAAAAGCTGAGTACGAAACGATCATGCATGTTTTAAAAGGAGTGAACTTTAATAAAACCAGGGCTGCTGAACTGCTTAAAATTGACCGTAAAACATTGTACAATAAAATTAAGAGTTACTAAGACATACGATTGCAGGTTGTGAAGTTAAAAGAAGCGTTTCAAGCTTCAAACCACAAGGGAGAAGCATACAAACTTAAAATAGCTGCAAGTTATTAGCTTCAAGGGAGAAGCATTCGAACTCAAAATAGTTTTGATATTAGGAAAAGTTCATCATTAATAAATCTTGCCCCCTTGATGCTTGCGGCTCATAGCTTAGACCAGCATCAATACGTTTCAGTTATTTTTAATTTCTTCACCCATAACAGGATTGGAAAATGCAGCCCCAATACTTTGTATTAAACTGGATATTGGCCCGCGCATTTTATGGGTATTATCATCCAATGTGGTATCATGTAACAGCTCACTCATATTTAATGCAGCCGGTAAATACAATAGAATATTATTTATTTGATGGCTGAAAAATAGTTTTACCTCTTTAATTCCGGCATCAGCTGGAAGATTTTCTTTTACAGATTTAACGGCTTCATTGGCTATCGAATTCATCTTGGTAATAGTATCTTCAACAGTTTGCCCCGAATATGCTGAAATGATCTGTACCGCATCTTTTTTATTATCTTCAAAAATATGAGCAACCCAATTGGAGGAATTATCCCCCTTTAAAAATGTTTCAGCACCTTCATCTGATTGCACATAAAGATACAAACCGGTCAGTACTGCAGGTATAGCCGCCTGACTGAATTTGTCTTCGGGAGCCCTGTTTTCGTCTGCTGCTACCTGTTGTGTATTGGGATCTATCTTTTGCAATACAGGATAGCCTGATTGTTGTTGTACTTTTTCTAAAAGGTCAAATGACATAATTATAGGTTTTATGGTTTTTTAATTATTTCTTATGGTATCCGTTATCAAAACCATGCCAATAAATGAGATAATGGGGTCAGGGCGGTTTCAAAATGCCGTACCCCTCACAGATCGGCCCCTTTCACGTTAACCCTTTCCTAAAACTTTTTGTAATACATTGTCCTGTCTCTGTTTGTGAGTATATTGCCCCTAAATTTAGGTGCATGATGAAAAATTTATCTTTAGTATTGAATATAGTGTTGCTAGCCGCGGTGGGGTACTTGTATTATAATAGTTTTTCAGGCAAAAAAAATAACAGGATTTCCGAGAAAAATGAAAGCCCTTCGATGTGGAAAGACAGTAATTGCAACCGCCCGCCGATAGCCTATGTAGACCTGGATTCCTTAAATGAGAACATTACTTATATCAAAGACAGGCGCAAAGAACTGGAAGCCGAGCAAAAAGTCATTGAAACTGACCAGGAAAACGGTTATAAAAACCTGCAGGCGCAAAAGGATAATTTTTTAAAGAAAGGCGCTTCCATCACCCAGGAAGAAGCGCAGCAGGTGCAGGCTTCTCTTTTACAACAACAACAACAGATAGACGGAAGGAAACAGATCGCCAGCCAGAAACTGAGTGAAAAGAATTTTTCCTTTATGGATGATATCCAAAAAAAGCTGAAAGAATTCTTAACCACCTATAATAAGGATAAAAAATTCATGTATATCCTCACTACAGGCACGGGGCTGGACTATATGGTGTATAAAGATTCCACGCTGAATATTACCAATGATGTGATCAAAGGGATGAATATAAAAATGAAGTCCGTCGCAAAACAATAAATCCACACAAATTATTTATCTTGTCCTGATATAAATCAGGATAATGATGTCTGAACAAACTCCTTCCTTTAAACCCACATTAGGGTTATTTGATTCCACCATGATCGTAGCCGGTTCCATGATCGGTTCGGGTATTTTTATTGTAAGCGCTGATATCACGCGTAATGTGGGCAGCGCGGGCTGGCTCATTGCCGTATGGGTGATCACCGGCTTTATGACGCTCACGGCTGCTCTCAGTTATGGTGAGTTGAGCGCTATGTTTCCAAAAGCAGGCGGACAGTATGTGTACTTAAAAGAAGCATTTAACCCTTTGGCTGGTTTTTTATATGGCTGGAGTTTCTTTGCCGTGATACAGACGGCAACGATAGCCGCTGTGGGAGTGGCTTTCAGCAAGTTTGCCGGCTATTTCATTCCTGCCCTGGAATTGAAGGATGCAAATATTTTACTGCAGATCGGCGAATTAAAAATTTATACGGCACAACTGGTTTCTATCGCTTTGATCGTTTTCCTGACTTATATCAATACAAAGGGTGTAAAGGGGGGCAAGATGATACAGACCACTTTCACTGTGGTAAAATTACTTTCTCTTTTTGGGTTGATCGCTTTTGGGTTTTTAATGGCTGCCAAAGGAAGTATATGGCATGCTAACTGGAGTGATGCGTGGCAAATGACAACCAGAAATGCAGATGGTGCAATTATCGGCGGTGTTACCGGCGCTGCAATACTGGGTGCCATCGCTGCTGCAATGGTAGGTTCCATTTTCAGCAGTGATGCCTGGAATAATGTAACTTTTATTGCGGGGGAAATAAAAAATCCGAAACGTAATATCGGGCTGGCTTTGTTTTTGGGTACATTGATCGTAACCATTATTTATGTATCCGCTAACCTGATGTATGTAAGTGTATTGCCGTTGAATGAAATTGCGTCGGCCCCGCAGGACAGGGTTGCGGTGGCAGCCAGTAAAGCCATCTTTGGTGATATCGGCACTTATGTGATCGCCGCAATGATCATGGTTTCTACTTTTGGTTGCAATAACGGGTTAATATTGGCCGGTGCAAGGGTGTATAATGCCATGGCAACCGATAAATTATTTTTTAAAAAGGCTGCATCCCTCAATAAATATGCAGTACCGGAATATGCTTTGTGGGCCCAATGTATCATGGCTTCTATTCTTTGCCTCAGTGGAAAGTACGGTGACCTGCTCGACATGATCGCATTTGTGGTGGTATTGTTTTATGCCATTACCATTATCGGTATTTTCAGGTTGCGTAAAACCCGCCCTGATATGGAAAGGCCATATAAAGCCTTCGGTTATCCCGTATTGCCCGCTATTTATATTTTATTGGCTGCGGTATTTTGTGTTTTTCTTATCATGATGAAACCTTCGTATGCCGGTATTGGCCTGGGAATCGTATTATTGGGTATCCCGGTGTACTATATTGCCATCGCCAACCAGAAAAAAGTATAATGATCTATGCCGAATACGGATCTTGATAAATTATTCCACCAGTTTACCCAACTTAAAGTTGGTGTTATCGGGGATGTGATGCTGGATACCTATTGGTGGGGAAAGGTAGACAGGATCTCTCCTGAAGCGCCTGTACCTGTAGTGGCTGTTTCCAAAAAAGAACAGCGTATAGGCGGTGCCGGTAATGTGGCCCTTAATGTACGGTCGCTTGGCGCAACAGTAAATATGCTGAGTGTGTTGGGTAAAGATGATGACGGGCAACAGTTAACCGGCCTGTTGCAGCAATCGGGTATCAGTACAAAGTACATGGTACAGAGTACACACCGCATTACCACTAATAAGATCCGTATCATCAGCCGCAACCAGCAGATGATGCGCCTGGATGCGGAATTGACCGATGACCTGTTAAAAGAAGAGGAAGACAAATTATTGTTTGCGTTTGAAAATTTCATTGCAGCCGAAAACCCCGACCTGGTGATACTCGAAGATTATAATAAAGGCGTGCTTACCGGGAATGTGATTACTGCGATAATTGGATTATGCAAAAAGAACAATATTCTCATCACGGTTGACCCTAAACGAAAAAATTTCTTTGCCTACACGGGTGTGGATGTTTTTAAGCCCAATTGGAAAGAAGTGAAAGAGGGGCTCCATATTCATGCAGAAGAAATTAACCTGAGCCTGCTGAAAGATATTCATATTTTACTGGCAGATAAACTGCAACATAAAATATCGTTGATCACATTATCAGAAAAGGGTGTTTTTTACCAACAGGATAATAATGCCGCCATCATCCCTACGCATATCCGCAGTGTGGCCGATGTAAGTGGGGCCGGCGATACCGTGATCGCTGTGGCGTCATTGGTATACACTGCTGTAAAAGATATGGTATTGATGGCCGAAATTGCCAATATTGCCGGCGGTTTGGTTTGCGGGGAAGTAGGAACAGTGGCCATTGAAAAAGAAAAACTGCTTGCTGAATGTAAGCGACTGCTGACTTAGTTGCTTTATGAACGAGATGTCCCTGTCGGCGGTTACAAACCCCGACAGCGGTTAATAGGATGTGATCGCCGATAGGCCTGCCGGTAGGTAGGGTCTTCCACCGCTGCCGGGGTTAATTGAAGTTTTTTTTAGAAAGTTCCTTATACACTTTGTGCAACATAAATGGATATTTTTGCACTGGCTACGCTTCGATAAAAGTAAAATAGTAGCAATGTTGTACAAGTGAGTGACACAACAATGTTGAGCAATGTTCAAAAAGCCGGAATCATTATAATATTAAAACATGCAAAGATTTTCAATCGTAATTCACGGAGGCGCAGGTACCATTTTAAAAGAAGATATGACCCCTGCACTGGAGCAGGCTTATATGAAGGGATTGCAGGATGCCGTAAATGCAGGGTTCGCTGTATTGGAAGAAGGCGGAGCAGCAACCAATGCGGTTAAAGCAGCGATCGTGATACTGGAAGATAATTTATTGTTCAATGCGGGAAGGGGTTCAGTCTTTACCAAGAAAGGCGTGCAGGAAATGGACGCTGCGATCATGGATGGAAAAGACCTTTCGGCAGGCGCTGTGGCGGGTGTACGAAATGTGCGTAATCCCATTGAACTGGCTGCGGAGGTGATGCATAACAGTAACCATGTTTTTTTAAGCGGCAAGGGCGCCAATGATTTTGCAATTAAGCAGGGAATAAAATTAGAGCCGGATGAATTCTTTTTTTCGCAGTTCAGGTACGATCAGTGGAAGGCCATACGTGACAGTGATAATTATTCACTTGACCATACGCACCAGGGTTTGGAAGAACTGCTGAAAGATAAAAAATTCGGTACCGTAGGTGCTGTGGCCTGTGACCAGGATGGAAATATTGCTGCAGCTACCAGCACCGGCGGCATGACCAATAAAAAATATGGCAGGATCGGCGACAGCCCGTTGATCGGCTGCGGAACGTACGCCAATAACAAGACCTGTGCGATCAGTTGTACCGGCCATGGTGAACCATTCATACGTGCTGTGGCAGCACATGATGTGAGTTGCCTGATGGAGTATAAGGATATGAGCTTACGGGAAGCCATGGACGAAGTGGTGAATGTAAAACTAATGAAGATGGATGGGGAAGGGGGAATGATCGGTGTGGATGCTGCAGGCAATGTATCCATGATCTTTAACAGTGCCGGGATGTACAGGGGTATGCGTAACAGTGAGGGTGCAAATTATATTGGAATTTATAATGATTAATTCAGGCCAGGTGTCAAGACGGCTTAGAGCCGTCAGACACCTTTGACGATACCATGAAAAAATATGCAGTTATAGTGGCGGGTGGAAGCGGGCACCGGATGAATACCCCAGTTCCCAAACAGTTTTTATTGTTGAATGGGAAACCCATATTATATTATAGCATCAGCGCTTTTTTGCGTTCGTATGATGACCTGCTCGTCATCCTTGTATTGCCTGAAGCATATGTTGCGAAAGGGCAGGAGATCATTGATGCTTTCTTTGATAATGGCCGGATCCGGATCACTGTTGGTGGCCAGACCAGGTTTCATTCCGTACAAAAAGGCTTGCAACTGATCGGTGAGGAGAGCATTGTTTTTGTGCACGATGCGGTGCGTTGCCTGGTTAGTGTTGAACTGGTTCACCGTTGTTATGATGCTGCAATAGAAAATGGTTCTGCCATCCCCGTCATTGATTGCCTGAATAGTGTACGCCTGGTGAAGGAAGGGAAAAATGAAGCGTTGGACCGGAATGCCATAAAGCTGGTACAAACACCGCAGACCTTTCAAAGTAAAATTTTATTGCCGGCTTATAAAATAAATTATGAAGATAAATTCACTGATGAAGCAACCGTAGTGGAGGCATTTGGCGGGAAGGTGCACCTGGTGGTGGGGGAGGAAAATAATTTTAAAATTACCCGGCCGGTTGACCTGATCATCGCGGAAGAAATGTTAAAGGAAGTTTCAAAGGTTTGAGAGGTTGAATACCCAAACTTCTTAAACCTCTTAAACCTCTCAAACCTCTCAAGCTACCCCTTCATCCATCTTAAATAAAAAGGCAAACGGTTAAGCTTAATCGCTGAAAATTTTTCTTCACCTGCCCCAAATCCTTTATAAAAAAATGCCAGGTTACTGATATCGCTTCCCTCAAAATCCAATATCATATTTTGTCCCGCATGATCCCTGATAAAAGCATTGATGAGTGCATGAGAGGCACCTGAAATTTTGCCATTGGGATGATTGCCCACCAGGATATAATAGGCCCGGTTGTGTGAAAAGAAAAATACAGCCGAAGCGATCAGTTGCCCGGTTTCTGCATAAATGCCATACGTAGTTGCTTTTTCTTTTTCATATAAATGGGCGTACAATTTCCCGAATTGCTCAAAATCGCGGTGTGCTGGACTTCTAAAATGTTGTAGTTGTGCTTTTGCCAGTGCGATCACTCCAGCCACATCAATATCTTTTTGTATGAGATTTTTGGATACTTCACTTTTTTTTATATTGCGTTTGCAATTGTCGTTATACCGGTTGTAAAGGTTGTCATAACTGTCATTTAGTGGCAGAATATAATTGACCCGGTCATATAAATTAAAACCGGGCAATTGAAAAAAATTACGATAGTTGAGATAGATGTCCCAATAGCTGAATTTTTTCGGAATGCTGTGCAGAAAATCCTCTACTGATGCTGCGGTAACAGACTTCCCGAATATACCGAGGCTGGCTGTAAATGCGGGCTGGTACAAATAATAAATGCCAAACTTCTTATTCCAGGTAAGGGGCATTACCATTTCATAGTCATCGAGTACCAATGCGTGCCATTGCTTTGCCATCGCATCCAGGTAATACGAATAGCCATAGATCAAACCATTTTCGGCTGTATGGATGCAGGCATCCCATTTTTTTTTATCGATCTGCCCGTATGTAAGGTATTGAATGGTTGGCATCAAAGGGGTATTTGTGGAATGAACTTTCTGAGATTGATGTTTTGTATATCAATGCTGAAAGCAATATTCTTTACAAACCGGAGCTCATCTATTGTTGATTTATAATAATCATTATACACTTTACTGTATAAAAGCGGGACATAAATGTTGAGGATATTTTTTAATAAGGATAATTGCAGGCCCGCGTCGTACACAAACCTGCCCGTCTCAGCATTTTTTTTCCAGGCTTCGGCATAGGTTCCTATGTCTAAAAAGGCTTTGATAGGCAATTTAAAGGGCAGCAATGAAAGCGGGTTCACCTGTTTTGGAATAGTTGAAGTGAAATTCACTGCTGCAAGCCAATCATCTGTTTTTCCTACTTTGTTGCTGAGCAGGTCTGTCCTTACCTTAAAGCCCCCGTCCCTGATCATGATCTGTTGGGATGGAAAACGCTGGTATTCATTCCTGCCGAAAAAATAATTGCTGTAGGTATAATCTTCATAGCCTTTTGGGCCCGTCATATTTAAGTGATACGCGTCTGTTTTAAATTCTTTGATAAAGGTCTTGTCGCCGAGGTAGAAAAATTTCCCTGCAAAGAAACGCATGTCCATGCCCCCGCCTTTTGCATAGTTGAAAAAATAATTCCCGGTGAATTCTGCTCTTGCAAAACCTTCGCCCTGCTCAAACTGCAATGTTCCTTTATAAGGATATAATACCCGGTTATTTTCAAGTACGAACTTTAACTGGTTTACATATCTTGATGCAGTGGGATAGCTTTCGATGTCAAGCTGAAGTACGGTATCCCGCGTAAACAATAAACCCTGTTCATTAATTAAAAAAGTTTTCCATTGCACGAATTTTGTAATGCTGCTCCTGGGATTTTTGTTGGCAAAAACAAATTTAACAGACGGAACGATCTTAGAAAAACGGAAGTAATGAATATTATTTGCAGAATCTGAATAAGTATCAGCAGTGAAGGATTCACCGGAAACAGACAATTCGGCTTTTTGCCCGTTATTGCCGGGATACCAGCTATAACCCAGCCTTCCGATCCCATTTAATTGTTTGCTTTTAGTGGCATATAGGGGGACAACAATGAATTGAAATTTAGACGGCGGTAAAGTATAATTATGTATTACAAGGCCAAACATTTGCTTGTCATAAAAATTCATCCCGATCGCAGGCGCTACAGCTATATAATTATGTTTATCCGCATCTCTCATGTTAAAAAGGCCGGTAAAGCGGAAATCTTTTTTTGTACTGTGCTTTACCAGGTCACCTTTCCTGTTGAGCAAAGAAAAGGCAGCATCTAAATTCCTTCCACTGACTTCTTCCATTATTTTTTTAAGATCCCCGGGGTAAGGATGTTTAAATTGCCAGTGCCGGTAATACTGCCGCATACAACTATCGAACAAAGGTTTACCCAATTCTGCTTCAAGTAGTTGCATCCATTCCCCTGTTTTCGTATATGCCACCAGGTTATAGTTGAGCTCAGAGAATTTTTCAGACGGGGTTTCTAGGGGCTGATCCTTTTTGACGTCAATGACTGTTTGCAGCAGGGTATGGAGTATATCATCCGGCATTTTTTTTTGAAGAAATGCCGGTTTGATGTGGATCATATCCCAGGAAGAATTTCCATATTGCTGTTCAGCATAACGGTAATCATAGTAGGTATTTATCCCTTCATCCATCCAGGGATGCTCGCGTTCATTGGTTGCCAATATGCCGTAAAACCAGTTGTGGCCTACTTCGTGGTTGATCACCATGTCGAGCGATCTTTCTGTCCCGCCAGAAGACAGTAATGTGATAGTGGGATATTCCATTCCACCGCCGCCCTTCCGGCCCTCATCCACAACGCTCACAATATTATAGGGATATTCTCCCACCCACCTGCTTTTGGTGAGAATTGCTTTTTTTATCATGGCAATGCTGTTTTTCCAGGTTGCATAATTTTTAGGGAGATAGAATGCAAATGCATCAATGATCCTTCCTGATGGAAGTTTTAATGTATCATGTGCAATGGAAAATGTTTTATCAGCAAACCAGGCAAAGTCGTGCACATTATTTTGTCTGTAATGCAGTGTTTTGATTTCATTGGAGGAGGCGATCTTTTCTGCATTTTTTGAATTTCCTTTTTTAGAAAATTTATTTAAGTGCTGCTGTTGCTCAGGCCCGTTAGCTTTTGAAAGCAAGGATTTTTTTTCTTCCTCATCCTGTAATTCTCCTGTAGCAGCAACAATATAATTCTTTGGCAGGCTTACCTGCACTTCATAATTGCCGAACTCACTGTAAAATTCACCCTGGTCTAAATAGGGGATAGGATGCCATCCCTTCATGTCGTACACTGCAGGCTTGGGATACCATTGCGTGATTTGATAGGATTGGTTAATATGACCTCCTCTTGAAAAATTATAGGGCAATTTTACATGAAAAGGCGTTTCTATTTTTGCATTGCCTTTCGGCGCAAGGGGTTCCGGTAAGATTAATTTGATGATATCCTGGTGCAGCGGGTGGTCTTCTGTTTTTACAGTAATGCCATTCACTTTAAAATCAAGGCGGTTGATATACCCACGTTTATCGTCGTTACTGAAATAAAAAGCAGTGCTACCGTTTTCCAGGGTTTGATCCGTAAAAGCGGTCCGGTCATTTTTATAAGCATTGGGCCAAAGATGTATCCAGATAAAATGAAGTGTATCCGGGGAGTTGTTGTAATACTGCATCTTAATAAATCCTTCTAAGCTATTGTCGACATCATTAAACGTTACATCAATTTTATAATTGACCTGTTGCTGCCAGTAAGGAGATTGGCAATGTGCAATTGGCAATAAGCAATAAGCAATAAGGATGCACAGTAATCTTTTCAAAACGGTTGAGTTTTATCAAAAATAACAAAATCAGCGCAATCAAGACAATCACTGTAATCAGCGATCTTATTTACCTTTTCCTGATACAATTATCCGGATCGTATGCAACATGATCTTAAAGTCGAGTGCCAACGACACATTTTCAATATACATCAGGTCGTAAGGCATTCTTTCGATCATTTCGCTTACAGATGAAGCATAGCCGAATTTTACCATACCCCAGCTCGTCAGGCCGGGCTTTACTTTAAACAAATATTTATATTCGGGATATATCGGTATGATCTGGTCGATATAAAATTTTCTTTCCGGCCTGGGGCCTACCAAACTCATTTCTCCTTTTATGATATTCCATAATTGCGGCAATTCATCCAGGCGCCATTTACGCATTGTCTTACCCCATGTAGTGATCCTGTCATCATCATCACTGCTCAGTTCCGGTCCGTTTTTTTCTGCACCCGGTATCATGCTTCTGAATTTGATCATGGTAAAGGGCCTGCCCTTATAACCAATTCTTTCCTGCAAATACAATAGGGGCCCTTTTGAAGAAAATTTAACTTTTATTGCAGTGTAAATAAAAAGCGGCGACAGTATGCACATGCCCAGTAAGGAACAGGTAATATCTGTCATTCGTTTAATATTTTGTTGCCACAGGGGCAGTAATCCCGAGTGCAGGTCGATCAGGGGAACACCCATTACATTATTGGTTTGCACGGCACCACTGATAATGTCAACGGTATCGGGTGTTATTTTTATGTTCACATCTTTATCACTGAGTTGTTGAAGAATTCTTTCCAGCTGCCCCCTTTCTTTTTTTTCCACAGCAACAATAACTTCTTCGATATTATTTTCATTTATGATCGCAGCAGCGTTGGCAGCATTGCCGAAATTTTTTATGTTAACGGGAAGGGATGAATTGGCATTCCCATTGGCATTGGCAAAGCCTATGATACGGTAACCCGTTTGTTCTTTGTTGTTCATGATCGCCGCATAGAGTGCTGCAGCATTATTGCTGGAGCCGAGGATCAGCGTATTAAAAAAAACGGTACCCTTGTTCAATTGGGCCTTCGCCTGGGTCAACAATAACAGGCGGATGATATAGGTAAAGAAAACCTGTACACCTAATAAGGAAAGAAATTCCTTGTAATAGATATTATAATCACCGATGGCATCATACACCAAAAATAAAAAAAGGATAGTGATGCTTCCTATAAAAGTGACTGCTACAGTATTCGAAAATTCTATTAATCTTGATTTGTGATAAATATTATTATAACTGCCGGTAAGATGAAATAATATGATCCATGCAAAGGGAAAGGCAAGGAGGCCGATATAGAATTTCTTTCCTGCTATCAACGATTCACCTAAAATATGTTCGCGCAAAAAATAAAATACTATCCAGGAAAAAATGGCTGCAATAAAGTCTCCAAATGCGTACCAGCGGATATGTATTCTGGGTTGGTTCAATGAAAAAATGCTAAATGAAATACAACAATCAAATCAAGACTTTATCTCGGTTCATCATCCGGCAACCAAAATGCTTTTTGTCATGCTGAGGAACGAAGCATCTCAGCGAAAACATTAAGGTGAACGAAACCGAATGATCTCGTTGAGATGCTTCGTTCCTCAGCATGACAGAATCTTTTCGTTCATTCATTCCTCAACTCACACTTGCGTTCCCGATCTTTTCCAATATCTGGTGGGCAACATCCATGGCTCTGAAGCCATCCACAACGCTCACCGGAGTATCGGTATTATTCAATATCGCATTCCTGAATTCTTCCAGTTCCATTTTGATCGCGTTCACATCCTTCACTTCGGGATTGGCAATGGCAATCGTTTTTTTACCATTATTGGTTTCGATATCAAACGTAAATACATTTTTTTCTCCGGGTGTATTCTGTTTTATTATTTCTGTTTTCTTTTCCAAAAAATCGATGCCGATATAAGCATCTTTCTGGAACAAGCGCATCTTGCGCATCTTCTTCATTGATATCCTGCTGCTGGTGAGGTTGGCCACACAGCCATTGTCAAATTCTATACGAACGTTGGCAATATCCGGGGTATCGCTCATCACGGCAACTCCGTTGGCGCTGATATAATTTACATTACTTTTTACCAGGCTTAAAATAATATCAATATCATGGATCATCAGGTCCAGTATCACGCTTACATCAGTACCGCGCGGATTAAATTGTGCCAGGCGGTGCACTTCAATGAACATGGGTTGCAGCGCATATTCCTTTAAGGCCAGGAATGCGGGATTGAACCGCTCCACGTGTCCTACCTGGAATTTAATATTGGCTTCCTTTGCCAGTTTTACCAGTTGCCTTGCTTCATCCATTGTATTGGCAAGCGGTTTTTCAACAAATACGTGTTTACCTTTTTTTATGGCAGCTTCGCAAAGTTCAAAATGAACAGTGGTAGGTGCCACAATATCTATCGCATCACAGGCGTCCATTAATTTTTCGGCATTGTCAAATCGAGGCAATTGGTATTTTTCAAACACCTGTTTTGCAACAGCATCATCGGTATCGCAAAACCCGATAACCTGCACCCCTTCAATAACTACCCAGTTATTCAAATGAAATTTTCCCAAATGACCGGCTCCTATAAGTCCTATTTTCAGCATAGCATTTATTCTTTTTTTTTAGTCCCACTCTCCGCATCCATCTTCGCGTCAGTTCCCCCTTCAGGGGGCGGAGGGGGTGGCTTCTTCCCAAAATCCCATCTTTCCGAATTTTTCAATGCGTTGATCTATTCTTTTTTCAGGAGGGATGGCTTTTAATTCTTTTATTACCGGCAGGATATAATTTTTTAATATTTCTGCCGCTTCTTTATAATCCCAATGCGTACCACCCAACGGCTCCGGGATCACGCCATCCACCAAACCGAAGTGTAACATATCGTCACCGGTTAGACGAAGTTGTTCAGCTGCTATTTCTTTTTTATCCCAGCTTCGCCATAGAATACTGCTGCAGCTTTCCGGTGAAATAACGCTGTACCAGGTATTTTCCATCATAAAAACCTTATCTCCAACGCCTATTCCCAATGCACCACCGCTTGCCCCTTCTCCAATGATCACGCAAATTACAGGCACTTTCAAACGGATCATTTCATAAATATTCCGTGCAATGGCTTCTCCCTGTCCTCTTTCTTCCGCTTCCAGCCCGGGGAAAGCGCCGGGGGTATCAATTAAAGTGATCACTGGCTTATTAAATTTTTCAGCAAGTTTCATGAGGCGTAATGCCTTCCGGTATCCTTCCGGATTGGCCATGCCAAAATTCCTCAATTGCCTGGTTTTTGTATTGGAGCCTTTTTGCTGGCCAATGATCATAATGGTTTCTTCACCCAATTGAGCAAAGCCACCCACCATGGCTTTGTCATCCTTCACATTCCTGTCGCCATGCAATTCAATGAAGTTGGTACACATGTTAGCAATGTACTTGAGTGTATATGGTCTGTCGGGGTGGCGGCTCAGTTGTACTTTTTGCCAGGGAGTTACATTGGCGGTTAAATGTTTTTTTGTTTCCACGATCCTTTCCTCCAGCATGGCGATGGCACCACTCATATTGGTCTTCGACTTTTCTGAAGTGATCTTTAGCTGTTCGATCTGGTCGTACAATTCTTTAATAGGTTTTTCAAAGTCGAGGAATTGTCGTTTTTTTAGCTCGATCATGTATTTAATTTACAATTAAAGGTTAACATTTTAATGATAAGTGTACCGGGGCAAAGTGTAAGATAGTTTGTAAAATTAGTGCCTGCAATTTTTTTATAAAAGTTTTGGATTGAGAAAATAAGAGGCCTATCTTTGCCGTCCCTAAAAAACGGGTGAATTTACTGAAGTTGAAGTAAAATGGATCGGTAGTTCAGTTGGTTAGAATGCTGCCCTGTCACGGCAGAGGTCGCGGGTTCGAGTCCCGTCCGGTCCGCTAAGAGAAATTAAAATCTCAACAAAAGCCCGCAAACACTGAGTTTGCGGGCTTTTTGTTTGGTGAGTAATCTCCAAAATATTCAGAAAATTCGACTTGTAAGTGAGTGATTCGGTGAGTCAAGTAGCAATAAATAATTACTCACCTAATTATGCTGAAAACCTTTGCTGTATTGAGTTTTACTAACAAATAAAATTTGTATAGTATTATAGGATTTTGTATATTTAAGGTACAATTCAAAACTCACCTATTATGTCCCGAACCTTTGATTTCATATTCTATCCCAAGAAGCCAAAGGGCTACGAAAAAGGCCTTGTCAAATTGTATCTCCGTATTACTATTGATGGAAAGCGCTGTGAGACAGCAACAGCTTTGAACGTAGACCCCGATAAATGGGAGGCAGGTAAAATGAAGGGGAATAAAGAAGACTCTAAAACCTTCAATGTGTATGTGGATACGCTAAAAAACAAGCTCTATGACTGCCACCAGTCACTTTTACAAAATGGCAGCGATATTACTGCAGAAACCCTGAGAAATGAATTCACAGGGAAAGGTGAAAGGCCTCGATACCTGGTAGAAATTTTTAAGGCTCATAACAGCAATATTGAGAAACTTATCGGTAAGGATTATGCGAAGCCAACTCTAACCAAATACATAACAACTTTAAATCACCTGGAGGGCTTCCTGAAATGGAAATATAAGATCTCCGATATAGTTCTGACGAGGCTCAAATATGAATTTCTATCCGATTTCGAATTCTACCTTAAAACCCAAAAAAGTATCGACCATAATACCACGGCAAAGTATATCAAGAACACAAAGAAAGTTGTTAATGATTGCCTGGCAAAAGCATGGCTCAAAACAAATCCATTCAGTAATTTCAAAATCATAACTAAACTGGTGGACAGAACCTTCCTTTCAGAAGCTGAACTCGACATCCTAGTCAATAAGGAATTGAAGGTAGAGAGGATCGCCCTGGTACGCGATATCTTTGTTTTTAGCTGTTATACCGGTCTTTCTTTCATCGATGTAGCCAATTTGACTCCCAATCAAATGGCTATCGGGATGGACCGGGAAAAATGGATATTCACCAACCGGCAGAAAACAAACACCCCTTCACATATTCCGCTTTTGCCACCGGCCATGGCAATCATCAATAAATACAAAGATCATCCTGCAGCAGTGAACAAAGGGAGGTTATTACCTGTACTCAGTAATCAAAAAATGAATGCCTATTTAAAAGAGATAGCAGACCTCTGTGAATTAAACAAGGATCTAACGTTCCATGTGGCCCGCCATACTTTTGCAACCACAGTAACTTTAACAAATGGGGTACCCATTGAAACGGTCAGTAAGATGCTTGGCCACAAAAAACTACAGACCACCCAACACTATGCAAAGATTTTGGATAAAAAGGTCAGCCACGACATGGGCAACCTTTTTAAAAAATTCAAGAAAAATGCTAAGCTCAAAAAAGTAGCAAACAAATAAAATCTCTTAAGCATTAAACTTTCAACTTTTAACCTTCAACTTTCAATACTTCCTCACCTCATTTAACAACCCAACAATAACATCTTTCATTCCCTTCACGGCGCCACTTTCAATGTTATAACCTTTGTTCCGCAGACTGTCTTCTGAAATGTGTTCACTATTTTCAGTCCTGAAATTTCTTGCTACCATCCGAATCAGTTCTGATGCATTTTTATTTTTGATCACACCCGTATCCATTAAAAGTTTCACAGCTAGTGATAGGTGAGCCACTGAAAGTTTTGTATGAACCTTATTAAGACTGTTTACAGGCTCACTTGAAGTATTTGCAGTGTTATTATAAAGTTGCTGTTTCTTTTCCAGGAAATAGATCTCTTCAGTAAGCCAGGCGCCAACCTGTTCCCGGATCCCTGATAAGTCGGACTCATAAGAAAAGCCTGCAACTTGTTGCAATTGATTAACTGACTTTAATTGTAAAGAATAAAATTCAGATTGAGTTGCGATATCAGGATTGCCATCCGTAAATGCTCTCAGTTTTCTAATATAATATTTCACAAACTCAGGACTATTGAAATTTACCTGCAATAAAAAATTAATGGTATCCTCAGTGGTGATTTCAGTTTTCGCCAAAAA
>OLKZ01000194.1_pt1 | contig 16202 bp, 13 predicted proteins | sample 1604431 | NCBI WGS metagenome assembly OLKZ01 (sample SAMEA104055714, study PRJEB20765) | soil metagenome | isolation source: soil
CCCTTTTTCACTTTTAATTATCAAATCTATTGGTATCTTATTATAATCTCAAAGAGCTATTTATTGTAGTTTTACAAACATAGGAGCCACAGAGACCACAAAGTTTTTCTTTGTGTTCTTTGCGGTTTTGTGGGAAATTTAAAATATCAATAGGGTATAAAAACACAAATCCCCGATTAATCGGGGTTTTGTAAGAAGGTTTGGTTTCTGTGGTAAAGTTTGGTTTTTTCTGGATTTGGATTTTACGGTCTTCTTAGTGTATTGGATTTGGTTTTTTTAAAGGATATTAGTTCGTTTTTCTGATGCAAACATACAGCGGCAAACCGGAGATAAAAACAAAAAGGATACCAGTGGTCATATCATATTCCTGAACCGGGATTTTTGGCAACTGAACCGGGAGCAATAGACAATAAGCAATTGGCAATAAGCAATAGACAATAAGCAATATGCGATCTTTAATTTTAAGAGGCTCCCTTGCCAATTGCATATTGCCAATTGCTTATCGCTATTACTTCTCGTCGTCCAGCCAAAGCTTAAAATCTGCGGAACGTTCGGTACTTACAATGGTTTCGTGCTTTGCAGGGGGGGTTAGTTTTATCAATACCCGGCTTTTGGTATAAGCGAGCATTTCGGCAATGGAATGAATGCCGATGATGTACTGCCTGTTGATGCGGAAAAAGGATTTGGGGTCAAGCGTGGATTCAAGAGAATCGAGGTTATAATCAATGACAAAACGACGGCCGTCTTTAGTGCATAAAAAATTCACCTTGTCTTCTGTATAAAAATACACCACTTCCTCAATGTTAATGGTCTTGATATGTTCTCCGTAACGCACTACAAAACGTTTTTTATATTCTATGCCGGAGGGATTGAAGGATTGTAATAATTTATTGATATCGATCGCGGGGGCCTGTGTGGCATTGGTAATTTTCCTGAATTTGGTTACCGCTTTTTCAAGTTCATCTTTTTTAATAGGCTTTAGTAAAAAGTCAATGCTGTTCACTTTAAACGCCTCAATAGCGTACTGGTCGTAAGCTGTGGTAAAAATGATGGGACTCGTTACCTCCACCGCTTTGAAGATGTCGAAGCTCAAACCATCTGACAATTGTATATCGGAAAAAACAAGGTCCGGGGCGGGGTTATTTTTAAACCATTTGATCGCAGAAGATACGCTTACAATATTTTCCAATACCACAGCATCGGGTTCAATTTCCTTCAGCATTTTTTGCAGGCGTTTTGCTGCCGGTTCTTCATCTTCAATAATTAAAACGTTCAGCATTTTATTGTTGTTTTAAGATTGGTAATGAAACGGTATAATTGATCCCGTCCTGGTGTATCAATACCTGTTCCCTGCTAAGCAGGTTATACCGGTTGATGATATTTTGCAATCCCATCCCCGAGCCTGCTTCCTTGCTTAGTTTGGGATTTATATTATTGCGCAATATCAACCATTTTTCATTTTCGATATATAATTCCACCGTCAGGGGCGCTTCTTTTGATACCGCATTATGTTTAATTGCATTTTCCAACAGCAACTGTAAGGTAAGCGGCGGAATAAAGGTATGTTTTTTTGCTTCTTCTGTAATGTTGATATTCAATTTTAAATGATCACCATATCTTTTTTGCTGCAGGTAAAAATAGTTTTGCAATAATGTGATCTCTTCACCCAGCGTGATGATATCCTTATCGCGGTAATTTACGATATTCCGGAAAAACTCCGATAAATGTTCTACATATCCCACTGCCATTTTTGGATTTTCTTCAATGGTGGAGATCAGGGTATTAAAACTATTGAATAAGAAGTGCGGGTTGATCTGGTTGCGTAATACCTGGAACTGGAACCGGATCTTTTCCTCCTGTAGCTTTTGCATCTTTTTTAAATTTCGTTCCCTGTTTTTTATGTACCAGTACAGGAGCCCCCCGCTGAATAAAATAACAAGGGCGATGAACCAATATCTTTTCCAAAGCGGTTTTTCAATAAAGAAATCGTAAGTGGCTTCATCAGCATTCTCAAAATTCTCATTCAGGGATGATCTTACATGAAACCTGTATTTACCGGGCTGCAGCCGCAGGAAAGAAAGGTTCCTGTCCCTGGTGGATATCCAGCCTGTATCGAGCCCTTCCAGTTTATACTGGTAATGGATCTCATCGGGATTGGTATAATATATACCGGTGAAGTAAAACTGGAAAGTATTCTGATCGCTGTTGTAATTGCCGGGTTTATCTTTGTCTACATCGGTTAAAAACAACTGTACATTTTCAATAATAGTTTTGGGTTGGCGGATTGCATTTTCAACAGGACTATATATCACAATGCCTTTGGACGTGCAGAAAGCGATATTGCGGGCGGTATCCTGTGATACAGTGCTTGCATCAGTATTTACATCGGCGATGCCCTGGTTATTATCCAAATAAGAGAAGGTTCCGGAATTGATATCCAATATATCCATTCCTTTTTTGTTGATGAGGATGATATTTCCCCAGGGATCTGTTTTAAGGGAAAGGATCTCCAGGTCACTAATGCCATTGGCTAAAGAATAATTTTTAAAGCTTTTCCCGTCGAAACAATAAATACCTGCGCTTTTTGTGTTGAACCATATATTTCCTTTCTTATCTTCTGTAATAGAAAAGATATGATCATCCAGTAAGCCGGTCTCTTTTCCATAGTGTAAAAATCTTCCCTTTTCCAAAACGTTTATCCCTTTTTCGCCGGTGCCAAACCAGATCCTTCCACGGGTATCTTTATAAATGGAATAAATATAATTGTTGCCGATATTGTCAATATTATTATAATTGCTGTATTTGTAGTGAGCGTCGATGTTGCTGTTTCCGCTGTCAATATCAAATATCATAGCCACGCCTTCCAGTCCGCCGGCACACACGGTATTGCCATTACCTGTAATGGATAATATACTTGCATTTTTCAGCAATGGATCTTCGGTGAGGCCACGATACTTGCCGGTTTGCGGATCCAGTATCAAAATGCCATTCCCCATTGTTCCGATCCATATATGGTGATGATCATCCTGGTATAAACAGGAGATATCCGTTTTGCTGTTAAGCTCATCGAAATGATATTCTTTCTTTGTATATATACCCTTGGCAGCAGTGTATTTTATTAGGCGCCCGGCAGAGTTTATCCAGAAATTATTCTGGTAATCACATAACATAGCATGAATGGTTTCGAAAATAGTGTTATTATAAAAAGGTAATAATTGTAATTGATTGCCGGATGTAGCCATTAGCTCTGTAGAAGTATTTGCCCAGATATTACCTTCATTGTCCTGCAGCAGATTGGTTACTTTATTTCCGGAAATTGTTTTGCTGTTATAGCCCAGCACGGGTTGGTTGGCTGCGTTTTGGTGTAATAATCCTTTTTCCTCCGTGCCTATCCACAAAACTTTCTGTGCAACGAGCAATGCATTTATTTGTCCATAACTCCAGTTGGCACTGGAAGCCGGAACAGTGATCTTTCCGTTGTCGTGATTGTATAAACAAAATCCCTTTTCCTGTAAACCTATCCAGAAGGTATTATCGCCGGCAGGTGTGATGGCCGTTACATAATAATCCGGAAGGCCGTTTTTGGGTTCTATAACGTCTACTTTTATTTTTCCATTTACCGTTTTGCAGATATTGATCCCATTGTCTGTAGCTGCCAGTATATCACCATTGTTAGCCTGCACAAGTGAATGTATATGCAGGTCGCTCAGGCCATTGGCAGCATCAATTAAATGAAGATGATCCTTGTTGAAATGATAGATTCCTTCCCCATTGGTGGCAAACCAGATATCATTTTGTTTGTCCTGCAAAAACGCTGTAATGGCAACAGCAGGGGTTCCTTCTTCGGGTTCAACATACTCAAGTTTCGCATTTACTTTTTTGGCGATGTGCCCGTTTTTAAAGCCTACCCAAAGCTGGCGGGCATTGTCCTGGAAAATAGCGGTAACCGTATCTTTTACTCCTGTTTTTGAAAAATTTATTTTTTTAAAGTTAATGCCATCAAATGAGTAAAGGCCATTGGTGGTTCCTGCAAAAATATAACCCTCATCTGTTTTATAAATGGTATTTATTTTAACGGCACGGTTATCTTCTGTGAGGTTAAATGATTTAAATCCCAATTCCTGGGCGGTAATGCCCTGTATAGTAAAGCAGGTAACTAATATGGTTAATGTGACTCTCATCAGCATAAGAACATGGTTGGTTATTTTTCAAGCAAATCTATCCTGACCTCTACCTTTATATCAGATGCCAGCTTTAGGCTCACTACTTTTGGTATGGCGATATTATGATCTGCAAGTAAAACGATAAAGTTTGATTTAACATTCACCATACCATTTTTTATGGTAAGATTGCATTTAATGATACGTTCCTGTACCACACCGTGGATAGACAGGTTGCCCTTTGCACGGATGCTGTAAAAGCCATCCCTGTGCAGATCGATGTCTTCAATTATTTTTCCTTCAAATGAAGCCTGGGGATATTTATCGCTTTCGAGATAATTTTCATTAAAATGTTTCTGCTGCGTGTAAATTTTGAAACCTTTGAAAGACCTGATATTGATATTAAATGAAAATTGTTTGGTTTCTGCGTTCACCCAGCCTTTGAGCTGGTCGCTGTTTGCCCTGATCAACTCCAATGGCGCATCCGACGTGAATGTGATGGTGCCTGCGTTGGTAGAAAATAAACCGGGGGCATTCACATAAGATAACGACAATACCATTATAAAAAAAAGAATAAAGTATTTTCGCTTCATTGAGAGTATGCTTTTAATAATATACTTAAAACGGCGGGCCAGGCTTTAAAAAAACAAGGGATGAAAAAGAAGGACGATAAAAGTTTTTTTTGCATTTCATGCCATATATTATTATTGAAGTGATACATGATTATTTAGGCTCGTAATTACAATCCACTTTTATTTCTATTGATTTTGAAATATTGCTCTGCACTATTTTTGGAATGTCTATTTTATAATCGGCCACCAACACATTGAATGTGGCAGATGCAGCAAGCTTTCCTCCCTTGATGGTAATAGTTCCGGGAACTGATACTTTATTGGTAACGCCATGTATGGTCAGGTCACCGCTCACAGATACACTGTAATTACCATCCTGGGTAAAATTCACCTTGCTGATATCGGCAATAGTTCCTTTGAACTTTGCCTGTGGATATTTATCACTTTCCATGTAATCCTCATTAAAGTGTTCCTGCATCAACGCCTTCTTAAAAAGGAAGCCGGTTACCTGAACAGAAAATTGCAGCACGCCACTCTTGCTGTCCAATACGCTAACAACCTGGTTGTTCACTGCATCGATATTTTCCATTGATGTTTTAGAAAAGAAAGAGATCCTGCCGTTCTTGGTCAAATAAGTCTGGGCATTGGTAGTGGTCACTGATGCAAGACTTATGGCCGCAATTAAAAGTAAGGTCTTCATGTGTTTTATTTTTTTATGATCTGATTAAATTAGTGTTTATTTTATCCGATAACATTCTATCATATACACATCCCCCAAAACCCCCATGTCGGGAGCCCCTCCGTTCATACCTGTACAAATTCCTTTAAGGTTAACACTATCAGCTTCCTTAATATTTTCTTCGGGGCCCCTCATCGTACAATTTATGTAGGCACCTTCCTCACTGGTTTTTAATAAGATAATGGCCTTCTTGTCCTGGTTCTGTGAAATACGCGAAACAATACCACTTACTTCCACTACTTCATCCTTGCGTGAAAAGTTTTTCTTCGCAACAACGGTGTCTTTAGCAAAAGCCTGGTATAATTCTATGGAGGTTGTTTTCGTATCCGGGGATACGTCATTTGGATTGAGGGGCTTCTTATTATAGAAATAATAGCCTACTCCTGCGCCTATTGCAACAAGGCACAGAACGGTGAATAAGATCGTTCTTTTAGTTTTAGGGGTCATGTGAAGTCAGTTTAAAATTATGAAGAGATTGAGTGTGAATGAACCGGAATCTGCTGAACCGGTAAAAACAACTACTGAACGGGAATAATCCCATACTCAGTTGCCCGAGACGATAAAATTTTCTACAGGAATCCTGTTGCTGATGCTTTTAGCCAGTGTCATTTCGTCGGTGTACTCCAATTCGCCGCCAAATGCAATGCCCCTTGCAATGGTGGTGATCTTTACAGGGAATGCTTTTAATTTCCTGCTGATATAATAAATAGTAGTGTCGCCCTGGATGTTGGGGCTCAGTGCAAAAATTATTTCTTCAATGTTTTCTTTATGGATACGGTCAACCAGCGAATCGATCATCAACTGTTCGGGGCCAATACCATCCAGGGGAGAAATGATGCCGCCCAGTACATGATAAATTCCATTGAATTGTTGTGTACTTTCAATGGCAATCACATCACGGATATTTTCTACCACGCAAAGCATTTCCTGGTTACGCATGGTATTGCTGCAAATATTGCAAAGCGTTGTGTCGGATATATTATGACAACGGCTGCAAAATTTTATTTCATTCCTCATTTTTGAAATGATGTCACTGAATTGGGTCACTTTATCTGCATCCTGTTTTATAAGATGCAATACCAGGCGGAGTGCAGTTTTTTTTCCAATGCCCGGTAACCTGGCAAATTCGTTCACCGCGTTTTCTAAAAGTGAGGAGGAGAAGATCATAGCGTAAAGGTAATTGATAATTGATAATGGGTTAATGGATAATGTTTTTAGATCGTTACACTCTTCGTAAATTCCAACCATATCAATTTTTGGAATTGATAATGAATAAATGAATAATGGATAATGTTTTCAATTTGTTACATTCTGCTGAATGGTAGCAAGCATTCAAATTGATTATGATTCAAATTCAATACTTTCTCCTGAATAGCGGAGTACATCGAAATGAAAACATTATCAATTTTCAATTAACCAATTATCCATTCCATTCAGCCTACTGCATTGAAATAAAAAAAATCAACTATCCATTATAACTTAATATCCCGTTCATTATCCCAATCGGCACGGATGCCTAATTTCTGGGGAAGCACAATAACTTTTTCGGGCTGTGTTTTTTTAGAGTAATCGCCCGGATCCCATTTGCCGTTATTATTGTCGTCAAATAAAATGCGGATCTCGTATTCGCCGGGTTTGAATAATTTTTTACTCCATTCATTTGCAGTAACCGGCGAGGATAGTTTTATTTCTTCCCCAACTACAAACTCGAGCACGGGATGTTTGGCAAGATCGAGATTGGTGAAACGCAATACTAAATTTCCGTATTCCGATACTTTTTTAGTGGCAAAGCGGATCGTATCTGATTTGGCAATGCTATTGCCCAGCGAATCAGCAACGGCTGTATTGTTTATGATCAGCCTGTATTTCATATCCTCCTGCCATTTTACGGACAGGCTGATCTTTTTCCGGCTGCTGTCGATGTTAATTTGAACAGGTGAGATGGGTTTGTAACCGGTATCGGTCAATATTATTTTTGAAGGGTCAAATTTTTTCAAAGGCTTACTAAAAACGAGCTCGAGGTCATCCTGTAATTCCTGGTTTTGTGTGGTTACGGAACCTGTATATTTTAATTTTTTTTCTGCGCCGGTTGATTTTGCTGAAGGAACCGGGGTAACGCCTCTTGTATCTTTTTCTTGTGCAGATGCATAGAGTGTTACGGGCGTATTGGTGGGCCCAATGGTAACCATATGATCAGCAAATGCAAATAATTCGGTTTTTGAATTATAGGTTTTTCCGCCGTCGCCGTCCTTTAAGGCATACAGTTTATAATTACCGGCAGAAAGATTGGTGAAGGTAAAACTTCCATCCCCCTTGAGTTTTGCAATATAATCGGGTTTTATTTTTTGAACTGCAGAGTCATCGGTGTTGCGGTAAAGCATAGCTATCAACGTGCTGTCTGCCTTTCCTGTTTCGGCAACGATAACCTTGCCGCTTAGCCGCAATGAATCAATATGGTTGCCGGTGGAAAAAACATAGGTAAAGTTTTTTAATGGGTTGCCTTCATTATTATCCTTAATGGCATTCCCGAAATTGATACTGTATGTGGTGTTAGGCAGCAAACTGTCTTTTAGTTTAACCGTAACCGTTTTTAATTTGTAGTCCACCACAGGATTGACCTTCGGGTAAGGCGATACCAGTACATTATTTAATACATCATCCACGTTGATGTATTCATTAAATGTGAGTGTAATTTTATTGCCGGTAAAATTAGTGCTGTTCAACCCGGGTGATGCTTTTAGCAATACGGGGGGGATCGTATCCTTTGCCCCGCCGGTGGGAGCACCTATCTGTGCACAACCGGCACCAATGGCCAGGCTGATCGTGATGAGCGCAACGAAAACAAGAAAAGACAACACAGATGAAAATTTCATTTCCTTTTACGATTATTTGCAAACTTAACCCGTTTACGCTATTACTGTGGGTATAAAATCCTAATAATCCTTTAAATCTCTTCAGCGTCCACTTCAGGCAGATCATGTAAAGCCACGGCAAGTTTATTGTCTCTTACAAAATTGCACCAGTGGCAATCTTCCTTTCCGCAACCGGTATAAAAATCCCGGGCCTGTATCTTTTTCCATGTATTGCTGACCTGTTGCTTCACCGTCTCCATATCCTGCGGGGTGATGATGATCTTTTCTTTGCGATAAGCCCCTTTTTTATCCGGCTCCACAAAATCAAATTCAGCGCTGATCACTTTCCAATCCTTCTGTTCATAATTATCCACTAGGATCTTATAAAATACCGCCTGCCGCCAGTAATCGCCACCGTTAGGGTCTTTTTCATTCGGTGGTTTTAATTTGGGTAGGGCATTATCTATATTGCCGCTTTTATAATCCACTACGTTTACTTCCTTACCATTAAATTCAAGTTTATCCAATTTGCCTTTTAATGGTACGCCCTGTACCGTTACGCCTTTGATGTTGCGCTCCACCGTAACCACTTTATTCCATGAGTGAATGTATTTATCGTAATAATTACTCAATACTTTATCGCCATATTCTATCCTGCGTGCAAAGGCTTCCTTTGTAAAATTTTCCCTGTGCCGGTGCATATACCAGTTAAAATCTGCGATTATTTCTTCCCTGGGTGGAAAGGTTTCTTTTTTACCATCCTGCATTTTACGGAATAATTTTTCCAATGCATAATGTACGGCACTGCCAAATTCAGCGGCTTCGCTTTTGCCGGAGGGAATGCGGATCAGGCTTTTATAATAAAAACCAAGCGGGCAATCCAGGTAGTTGTTGAGGGCGGTTACATTCATTACAAACTTATCCAGCAGGGCACTGATGAAATCTTCTTCTGCACTTTCAATTTCAGGCGCCATCGCTTTAAACTGTAATGACTCAAATTCCATTTGTTGCTCCGGGGTGAGCGATATTTTTTCTATTGGGATAGGATGTTGTTCAATGATCTCCGCAATGAACATTGATGGTTCCAACTCCTTTCCATCATTCCTCAGTTTTGCATACGAGAGGGATAAATATTTTTCCGCACGGGTCAATGCAACATAAAACAACCTGCGTAATTCTTCCTCATCGCCCGATTGGGGTTGGGAAGAAAACATATTATCAGGCAATTTATACCCCCCACCGGGTTTTCTTTTCTTTTCCCAAATAGAAGCGTTTAGGCCGCTAAAAAAAATATATTCAAACTCAAGGCCTTTGGAACCATGCGCTGTTAACAGGTTTACGCCTTTATCAGTGCCGGCAACCTGTAGCATGGGCAAAGGCAGGCCTTCTTTTTCCATCAGGTCAATAATGCCCATCAATTCTTCCAGGCTTAATGAAGGGTTCCTGCCGGTTTCTTCTTTAATAAAATCAAATAGGGCAGTAAGCATTTGCATCAGGCTGATCTTTTCTTCACTCCTCATGATATAAGCGAGTACGCCGGCATCGCTGATAATTGCTTCAAACAACTGTTGTAAAGTGATATTGTATACATCCGCAATTAATTTTTCAATTGTTGCACTGATACTTTTAAGCCCAGGATGGATACCGGTATCAAATAAATTTTGTGCAGGCGTATTGGCTTTATCGGCCAATAATTTCCGGATGGAAGCCAGTTCTCCATTGTATTTTTTTTGATTGACTTCCACGGTGAGTTTGGCGATCTCGATGGGGGGGATATTGTAAAAATCGTAGTGTAATATCCCGAAAAGCATTTCATCCCCGCCATAAGGAATATCCGTTTCGGCATTCAGGTAACGCAGCAGTTGAATTATTTTTTTTGTGAAGGGCTGTTCCAGTATATTGATACTGCGTTTACTGTACACCGGTATATTTTTTAACCGGAAATATTTTGCCAGCTCTTCGCCGTATTTATTTTCTTTATAGATCACGGCGATTTTTCCGGGGGCGATATGTTGTTGTAAAAGCTTCGCCACACTGTTGGTGATATCCGCCATTTCATCTTTTACCGAATTATACTCTTTAATAACGGGCTGATGGTTTAACCCGATCAGTTCTGTTTTGGCGGTGATCAGTTCCTTGCTCAATCCGTCAATCTGTTTCACCAGGCGTTCTTCATTCCTGTTGATGAGTGTTTTGGAAATATCAAGAATGGGTTGTGTGCTGCGGTAATTATCGGTGAGCACAACGGTTACCAGGTCCGCGGAATAAGCACTTGCAAATTCCAGCATGTTTTCCACATTGGCGCCCTGGAAACGGTAAATACTCTGGTCATCATCACCCACTACAAATACATTGGGCTTGTCCCAGTAGCTGATTAGCAATTGCACCAATTTATTTTGTGTGCCGCTGGTATCCTGGAATTCATCTACCAGTATGTACTGAAATTTTTCCTGGTAATTTGCCAATACGTTTTTATTTTCTTCAAATACTTTTATCACCCAATTGATCATATCATCAAAATCATAACGGTTCTTTTTGCGCATCAGGCCTTGATAATTATCAAATTCGTTTACGGCTGCCCGTAACTTTTCCATCTTTTCTTTTTCTTCTTCTATCTTATCCGTACGCAGATCACCTTTTTTAAAATTGCCGGTAGCTCTTTTGGCAATATATTCGTCACGGGTTGGCAGGCCCTCCATGTATTCATCAATTTTTTGATTGATGAATGGGGGTGTCCATCCTTCCCGTTTCATGGAAGAGAATAAATTCCTGAGATTATTGATCTCAAAATACACATCACCCCGGTATCTTTTAAGCGGGTGGTCTTTGGGAAATGAATCGATCAGCAGTTTAAAAAAATCAATACTTTCCAGTTCTGAAATGGCATCCAGTGTATTTTTTTCGAAGAGGGAAAGGTTATCCTGTATCACGTCGTTGCAAAAAGCATGGAAGGTGTAGATATTTACTTTGTATGCATCAGCGCCAATGAACTGTTGCAGGCGCTTACGCATGGCAATGCTGCCGGCATCTGTGTAGGTGAGACATAAAATATTTTCGGGTATGGCATCCGTATCCAGTAAAATCCTGCCGATCCTTGCCGCCAGTATCTGCGTTTTTCCGGTGCCGGGGCCCGCGATCACCATCACGGGGCCTTCGATAGCATCTACTGCTTTGCGTTGCTGAGGGTTCAGTTTTTTATATTCTTCTAAAAATTTTTGTTCTAATATTTCACGATAATGGGGCATGCTTCAAAGATACTTGATAGTGTCTATCCGGGACCGGGTAGTGGCACATAAAATTTAAGATATATTGTTGTAAGGTATAGGATCAAACGCGTCACCCAGAGCAGTGCATCAAATCTCATCCGGCCTTGATGGACCAGCATGTATTCATTTTCAGTTCTCAATTTGCTTTTCATTTCATTAACAAAATACTACTAACAGGGTATTGACAGCAAATTATTTTCACCATACCTTGTAGCCGTTAAACTGATAAATGACAACAATCTTTTAACGACAAATTTTTTTGCATTTATTTGTAAAGGCTTCCTTTCGTCACAATAAAAAAGCAGGTCAATGGCAGTGTAGCCATTGATATCAGAAAATATTCTTCATCACTTAAAACAGATTTATCATGGCAAAAGCTAAAAAAACAACGGGTAATGTAAACTTTAATATGGGATGGTTGCCCGACCTTCCCGATGCAAGGGATTTCTCCTACGCAGCACCATTAAAAGTCATGCAGGCACTTCCCGCAAAGACCGACCTGCGCAGTAAATGCCCGGCTGTGTACAACCAGGGAAGACTGGGAAGCTGTACAGCAAATGCATTGAGTGGCGCTTTCGAAATAGGGCAAAAAATACAGGGAAGGCCCATCTGGGTTCCTTCACGCCTTTTTTTATATTATAATGAAAGGGTAGCGATTCATACAACAAGTTCCGACAGTGGCGCTTTTTTAAGGGACGGTATAAAATCCCTTAATAAAGACGGTATATGCAAAGAAGCAGAATGGACCTATGATGATAACCCGGCCCCCGGCTCCAAGTACAGTAAAAAACCTCCACAGTCCTGTTATTCACACGCGGTACAGAATGAAATAATTTCTTATCAAAGATTAGTGAGTAGTAATATCAATACTTTGAAAGGCTGTCTCGCAGAAGGATACCCGTTTGTGTTCGGGTTTACGGTGTATGAAAGCTTTAGATCGCCACAATTAGCGAAAACCGGAATCATGCCAATGCCTGATTTTAGTAAAGAAAAAGTTATTGGGGGACACGCAATAGTCGCAGTTGGTTATGATGATTCAAAGCAGGCGTTGCTCATCCGTAATTCATGGGGCGGCAGCTGGGGCATCGGTGGTTATTTCTATATGCCTTATGCATATGCTACTAACGGTAACCTGGCGGATGATTTCTGGACAATAAGGACATTGAAATCACAAGCCGTGGCGAAACCAAAAAAATCCAAAGGCAAATAACCAGGTTCAGGATACCATAAAAGCTGGAGCTGTCTCAAATGTAAGCAAGGAGTTAGTGGGAAATGGCTAGTGGGAATACAGTTCAATTAATGAACTCTCTTTTCCACTAGCCACTTGCTACTTACCCTTTGTTTTGATATAGTTTCGGCTTTTTTATTTACCTTAATTAAAAATATTTTATGGCAGACCAGGATGCACCGATCATTCATTTAAAAGTTGGCGAAGCGCATGTGCTCCGTTTTAAAGGCAGGGGCACCGCAGGTTATGAATGGAATGCGGACTTTACAGGCAAAGAAATAATTGCTGTGAAAAGAGAATATATTCCATCTGAAGGAAAGGAAAGAATTCCGGACGGCGCAAGTTCAGATGAACAATTCACCATTACTGCATTACAGAAAGGAAAAACAGAAGTTCATTTTACATTATCCCGAAGCTGGGAAGCCGGGATCAAGCCGGCAGAAGAAAGTAAATATATAATTGAAGTGGAGTGATTGGTTAACAGGTTGATAAGTTAACAGGTTAACCAGTCAACTTTTTAACTCGTCAACTTGTTAACCTAACCCGGCATCCTTGTAATATACTTCTCGATCTGTTTTATCTGGTCAACGATCTGCGGGGTGGTGGGTTTAAATCCCTTTGCTTTCCTGAAATATTCTTTGGCAGCCCTGAATTCACGCTTGTTCATCATAATGGAACATAGTTGCAGGTAGGCGGCTGCTTCATTTTCTTTATCGGGTAGCCCTGCCCGTATGGCCTGGCGGATATAGCTTTCGGCCTGCTTGATATCTCCCTTTTGCATGCATAACATCCCCAACTGTAATTTATTGGGCCCTTCGGCCTGTTTCATAAGGGCGCCACCACCAAGAGAAAGGCTTTTCTTCATGTTTTTTTCTGCACTGTCAAAATTCTGGTCAACCATATCCAGGTTTCCTTTAATGGTATAATATACAGAGCGGACTGGTTTGATCAGTAAGCCCGGGAACCATATATTATTCACAACTTTTTTTGCGCCCTCAATATCACCATTTTCCATATATCCCTGTATCAACCGCATCGGGCCAAATAAAAAATGCCCCACGATCAACACCACTGCAAGCAGGTACAAAATAAAGGAAGGCCAGAAACCGGCTTGCAGTTGTGTGAAAATGGCCAGTCCAAGTATAACGATGCCCAACCAAAGGCGATATTTAATTATTGTGTTTAACCACTTCATGATCTTAAAAAATTTGGAGGACAAAGATAGGGATAGATAAGGAATGGGGAATTGGTAATTGGGAATTAAGGTTTAGAACGGAATCGCCCCTAATTCCTAAGTTAGTAATTGAGGAACGAAATGTTTTTTGTCATGCTGAGGAACGAAGCATCTCAACGTATGCCCCCCATTGGGTTACCTTATACAAAAAACGGTATTAAGGGCAACAGCAGCCATTGGCATGTCTGGTTTTCAATAACGATTTATTCGCCTGATCTGCCCGGCAGTTTTATATTGCCCGGGAAAAATTATTATAAACCAACTAAAAACAAAATGATACAAAAAACGTATTATAAAACAAAAGATTATTGCAAGGTTAAATTCAGCTTTGCACCGGAAAATGCAGAAACAGTAGAAGTATTGGGCCTTAACAGTGACTGGGAAAATTCCATCATACTTAAAAAGAAAAAAGACGGCACATTTTCTGCTGAAGTTTCATTACCAAAAGACACGCAACAGCAGTTTAAATATTTAGTGAACAAAACCGAATGGTTGAATGACGCCGATGCAGACGGGGCAGCGCCCAATGAGTTTGGTGGCACCAATTGCGTGATCAATCTTTAATTTCATTCATTCTATTATACCACTTTTCACAAGCCATGTCGATTCTGTATGGAACGAAATGGTTTTGTCATGCTGAGGCACGAAGCATCTCAACGTATGCCCCAATGAGATGCTTTCTTAAATGATCCACGATGAATACTACGGTATGTGATTTTGGTATAATTATCTTAATTTCGCCACCGTTTCTTTCAGGACAAAATGCAGGGAATTATTTAGCAGCAGATCAGGCAGGATGCTAATAAGTCATTTGCTGAGGTTCCAAAAATGAAACGATCACGGTCCCGTAGTTCAACGGATAGAATAGAAGTTTCCTAAACTTTAGATACAGGTTCGATTCCTGTCGGGACTACGAATTATGAAGCTGTCGGTGTTGACAGCTTTTTTATTTTGTGTAAAAATTGTTTTTGAAAGAGTTAGCTCCGGATACGATCCAGCTAAACTGAGCTGGCACAGTGATCCCATAATCATTTCGTTCGTCAACTAGAGATTGGTAATGGGAACACTCAACATAATAAGATTACTGTCAACCACATAATCGCCACTAACGAAAAAAACGGGCAATTTTTTTTGTATTTTTATTGCTGGAAATGACTTTACTCTAAACGGCAAATTTATGCGGGCATTATTACAAAAAATTTCTTTGCTATTTTCAGGTTGCTTGTTGGGCCTTATTACAACAGCGCAATTCAACAATCCTAACGGTCAGCCTCCAAAGGTAACGCCGATCCAACCGGTTCAAAAGCCGCAACCCGTTCAGCCTGCGCAACCGATGTTTAATTTCAAAAAGGTCAATGCCAACCTGGGCTATGCTTTTATCATCGATCGGCCTACATCGCAAAAACCGCAGGAAGGAGACCAGATCAACGTCAACATGCAGATGAGCTGCCAGAACAGGTTATTGTTCAATTCGGCCCAAACATTTAAAGGCAAGCCGGCAGTATACAGTGTAACGAAACCCGCTTTCCAGGGCGATATCATCGAAGCGATCATGTTCATGACACCCGGAGACAGTATTGTTTGTCAGCTCGATGCGGATGTATTATTCAGGAACACTAAAAACAAAAAGCCCGACTTTATCAAACCGGGGGACAAAATTCTGTATTTCATAAAATTGATCTCTATAAAGACCAAAGAGCAACTTCAGAAAGAACAACAGGCGGCTTTAAATAAACAGATCAATGAACAGATGGCCAAACAAAAAATAGCCATGGAAAAACAAAAGACTGCGGATGATAAAACACTTGTCTCTTGGTTGGCCAGAAAAAATATTACACCTGTTAAAACACCGTCTGGTTTGTATTATTCGGTCAAAGAAGAAGGCACTGGCGAAATTCCCACAACCGGCGATACGCTTACCGTTAATTATACCGGCACTTTACTTGATGGTACAAAATTCGACAGTAATGAAGACACCGCTTTCCATCATGTGACGCCCTATCAATTTGTTTTGGGTACCGGACAGGTGATCAGTGGGTGGCATGTTGGCTTTGCACAATTGAAAGTTGGTTCAAAAGCCACTTTGTATATTCCATCAGGCATGGCTTATGGAGCACAGAGCCGTCCTGGTGGAGGAGCCAATCCAAAAGG
>OLKZ01000184.1_pt1 | contig 15932 bp, 10 predicted proteins | sample 1604431 | NCBI WGS metagenome assembly OLKZ01 (sample SAMEA104055714, study PRJEB20765) | soil metagenome | isolation source: soil
ATCCCGATTTTTAATCGGGAGGGTCTTTGGTTCGAATTTAATTGTGATTGTTATGTAAATATTGGTCCGGTAGCTCAGTTGGATAGAGCATCAGCCTTCTAAGCTGAGGGTCATTGGTTCGAATCCAATCCGGATCACAAATGAAAAGCCTGATAAATCTGGCTTTTTTGTTTTATGCCTGCTTATTTATACATTTTATTTAGTAATAAACTAAATAAATACTATATTGGATCAACTCCTGATATTGAAAGGCGTATTGCTGAACATAACAGGGCTAAAGAAAAATTTACTAAGACCGGCATACCATGGGTTTTGGTTTATAAGGAAGAATTAAGTGATTTAAAAACCGCAAGGAAACGAGAATTTTTTATTAAACGACAAAAAAGCAGAATATATATTGAAACCCTGATTGGCTCAGTTGGATAGAGCATCCCGATTTCTAATCGGGAGGGTCATTGGTTCGAATCCAATCCGGATCACATTTATAGTAATAGGTGAATTGCAAGTGGCTAGTGGGAATGCAGTTCAAATGATGAATGCGCTTTCCCACTAGCCTCTATCCGCTTGCTACTCACTAATTAGTAAGAGGGGAATTGCGAGTGGCTAGTGGGGATACAGTTCAAATGATGAACGCTCTTTCCCACTTACCACTTACCACTCACCAAAACTTTGCGGCATGGACGTAAAAATAGAAGCATCCTGGGCGGCCGTCTTAAAAAACGAATTCAGCAAGCCATATTTTCAACAGATCGTTACTTTTTTAAAAACTGAAAAAGCCGCGGGTAAAATTATTTATCCCCCGGGGCCGCTCATTTTTAATGCCTTTTACCAAACGCCTTTCAATAAAGTAAAAGTGGTTATACTTGGCCAGGATCCTTACCATGGGCAGGGACAGGCTCATGGCCTTAGTTTTTCTGTACCCAATGGCATTAAGCCTCCCCCCTCACTGCTTAATATCTTTAAAGAAATACAGCAGGATACCGGCATTGCCATGCCACTGCAATATGGAAATCTTACCCGGTGGGCAGAGCAAGGCGTACTGCTGCTGAATGCTGCACTAACGGTAAGGGCTAACGAACCTTTCAGCCACGCTACATTCGGCTGGGCCGAATTTACAGATGCCGTCATCCAGAAAATATCCGATGAAAAGAATGGTGTGGTATTTTTACTTTGGGGAAAATTTGCACAGGAGAAACAACTGCTGATCGATGAAACAAGACATTTTATCCTGAAAGCCGCACATCCTTCTCCCTTTTCAGCCGACAAAGGTTTTTTTGGCTGCAAACATTTTTCAAAAACAAATGATCTATTGGTGAAGCAGGGAATAGCTCCGATCGACTGGAAATTATTAACGCCGTAAAATGAAAACTGTTAAAAATATATTCACACGGTTATGGGCAACCTGGGGGCTGCTGAGTTTTGTTGCCAGCTTTCTCATCATCTTCTTACCCTCCATGATCGCTTATTTGATTCCCGATCCTGCAGGCCTTGCTTATTTTATCAAAGTCTCCAAATGCTGGATGAATGTATGGTTATTTTTAATTGGCTGCCCGGTAAAAGTTACCGGTAAGGAAAATTTTATTGCCGGCAAAACCTATATCGTGGTATTCAATCACAATACTTTATTAGATGTTCCCCTGTCCTGTCCCTATGTTCCCGGCGCAAATAAAACTATTGCAAAAGCCTCCTTTGCAAAAGTACCTTTATTCGGATGGTTCTATAGGAAAGGCACCATATTGGTTGACAGGAAAAATGATAAAAGCAGGGTCCAGAGTTTTGAATCCATGAAAGCCGTGCTGGCATCCGGGATACACATGTGCATCTATCCTGAGGGTACCCGTAACCGTACGAATGGACCCCTGAAAGCATTCTATGACGGCGCATTTAAACTGGCTTGTGATACCGGCAAAGAAATTATCCCCTGCATCATCATCGGCACAAAAAAAGCAATGCCGGTAAATGAAACATTTTACTTACTCCCGGTACGTTTAAAAATGCATTTTCTGCCAGCAATATCTTCCACAAATATTGGGGTAACCGGGTTGAAAGAAAAAGTATTTAATGTAATGAAGGATTATTATGTGGAGAATGTGTAGAAGGTTGAGAAGGTTGAGAAGGTTTAGGAGGTTTAGGAGGTTTAGAAGGTTTAGGTTACAAATCTTAAAATAGTTTCAGCATTATTATTCTCCAAAACTAAACTCCTAAACCTCCTAAACCTTCTCAACCAATCAGAGATCATAAAAATACCTTGTCCTGTTTATCTTCAGGTCTCTTAAAATTGCTGATTTGGGGCTGATACTGATACTAAATGAGCGCTGGCCAATCGCCGTAATATTTATTGCCATCTGCCAGCAATGCATTTCCCTTGTAAGGTACATGTATAAAGAACCAAGTTGTTTTTCCGTGATGTTGAAAGATCCGTTCAGTCCGATCTGCCATTTTGGAGTCAGGTTTAATGTACCCCCCCAGTTTACATTTTGGGTAAATATATTTTCATAACCACTGAGATCAGCTTTCCTTTGCCGGCTAAAACTTAATGCATAAGAAAAATTAACACTCCAGGGTATATTGAAGTTGGCATATTCAGCAGGATTATTGCTGATGTATGCAGCTTCCTGCTGGTATTCATTCAGCGGCAGGCCGGATACCGGGTTGAGCTGCTGTTGAGGATTGATCATTGCAGGCAACTTCTCATTCTTATCCCCTCCTTTAAACTGGCTTTGTAAAGAAATGGTTCCACTGCTTAGTTTTCCCAAAGAAAGCGGGTGTTTACTCCAAACCAGCTTATCAATCCGGTCTCCGCGGCTGTTCGTTAAATACGGGTCAAGCGTGCCACTGGCAGTAATATTTAATTTTTCAAATAAGTTGGTTCTTGCGGAAATACTTAATCCGCTCATCCTGAATGAATCGGCCATAAAATTATAACTGCCATTCAAACTCAACCCGTCCAGTAATGTGATCTTTTTTATTCCATTTGCTGATGTATCCTTTTTACTCCGGAGCTTCATTTGTAAATTATTATCAAGACCAAAGTTGAGGCCGCCAAACCTCCCTTCAGAAAACCCTCCGAAGATACTGCCATCATACACCGAGAACCTTCCCTGATTTTTACTGGTATCAATTTGCGTACTGTACCAGGATTGTTTATTCATATCCGGTTTGTAACTTATAGAAAGTGATGGCCTGATCTCATGCCGTATCGCCTGTATCCTGCTATTCTTATTAAAGGTGAACATGCCAAAAATGCGGGTAGAAACCCCCATTCCAAACTGCATTTCACGGGCCGAATAAAACCCTTTTTTGGTGGTAGTGTCTAATTTTTGCTCAATGTTATTCCAGCTTCGTTTAAACTGTTCCTGGTACCATCGTTCCGAATAAGAAATACTTGGAGCAAACTGGAGATGCCCTATTTCCGGCAAAGATAAACTGATGGGTATGCTATGGCTGGCACCCCATTGCAGTTTGTCGAACAATTGCTTTAAGATATGACCAGAAGTATCATAAAAAGAAGACTGGCTTCTTGCATTTGTATTGAGCGCTATGCCTAAATTTTCGTACCATTTGTAGGAGCCGATGACTTCCTTTCTCCGGAACGGATATAGTGTGTTTACATTAAAAGTAACATCAGGCAGGCTAATATTAAATAGTCTTAATAAAGTATTCTGATCATGACTGGCATTCACGGTCAGGTTAAAGGGCTTATCCTTCCATACTTTTGAATAGGTTATGTGGGAATTCAACTGGTTCTGAAAATTTCTTTCAGGACTGTTGGGCACCGTAGAATTGAATTTACTGCTGCCGGCATTTACATTGGCGCTGAAATTAACGCCGGGCCTTGCTTTGGTATCGGAACTATGTGTCCAGCGTATATTAAAAGTCCTGGCCCCGGCATTATCAAGGTCCCTGAAATGCTGTATATCAAGCGACATATTTCCCTGGTAATGATATCGTTTATAGTAACGGGGACTAATATTCGCCGACCATCCGCCATAGGAATACAGTGTGCCCCTGGTAACAATATCCCAGTTATCGCTGAGTATTTTATAATAGCCCAATCCTTCCAATGCCAAACCCAATTGTTCGTTTGCAGTGAAAGTGGGCGCCAGTAAACCGGAATGCCTGCCTTGCTTCAGCGGAAAAATACCAAATGGCAGATAAATGGGTATGGGCACACCCTCTACTTCGGGATGCACCGGTCCGGTAAAGGCCATCTTGTTCCTGATAAATTTTATTTTTTGTGCTACGAACGCAAAGTGCGGCGTATCCAAATTGCAGGTGGTGAATCTCCCCCTGTATGCATAAAAAACTTCGGGATCAACTTTTTTTATCTTCTCCCCGTAAACAAACATCTCACCCTGCTGGGTATACGTTCCTTTGGTGATCCCTTTTAAAGTTTTAGGATTAAACCTGATGGAATCACTCACGGTTTTAAAATCACCCTGGTTGAATGCCGGGTACGCAATTACATTTCCATTACTGTCTTTTACCAGGTAAGCGCTCATCATGTTCGTTCGCTGATCATATTCAATATGCGGAGCAATGAGTTCATTATCGGCGTAATTCACTTTTGCTTCTTTACCGTAAAGGATTATTTTTTTTCCGGGAACATCCAATATCATGGAATCATCTGCGTGATACACCACAGGGGCATCCAGGGAATCTTTAGAGCCTTTAAATTGAAGTGTATCAATTTTTGTTTCAATAAGTGTATCCGTATTTTTTGTGGGATGCTGTAGTTTCTCTTTCCCCGCGAGGTTCGGTTTTTTATTTTTTTGAATTTTTTCAGGGATGGTATCAGTAGTTAAATAAGTGTGAAAGTGCCGGGGGTAAAAACTTTTACCACTACTATACAACGTTATAGCCAATAAGAGTAGCACCGATGCCCATGTCGATATGTAATTTGCCTTACCTTTGTTCAGATGGTTCATAGTAGTGAATGGCAAAAATAGCCATTTAGTCCCGATAGCTACCGGGAGAATTTTCGATTACCAGTTTTATTACTAACCCGGATAAACCTGTTCATATGTTGAAGAACAAAGTGCCTTTATTATTTCTGTTTGCTGCTTTTCATTTGTTAATATTCAGCAGGGCATTTTCACAAAAGCCGAAACCAATTAAAACAATTATTGTGGATGCGGGTCATGGCGGAAAGGATGCAGGTGCAGTAGGTCAATATGAAAACTCGTTGCATTCCAAAGAAAAAGATGTAACACTTGCCATTGCAAATAAATTAGTGGCACAACTTCAAAAAGACCTGCCCGATGTAAAAACGATTCCTACCAGGACCACTGATATTTACCAGGACCCGAGAGAAAAAGCAAGGATCGCCAATGAGTTAGGTGGTCAGCTTTTTATTTGTATCCATGCCAATTCCGGTCAATTGAAACAAGGCCGCAGGCAAACCGGAACCCGGATGGTTACCAGGTACAGAATATCGTACAAAAAGAAAGGAAGAAAGAAGATAAAGATCTCCACTCCCTACGAAGTGGAAGAACCCGTGTATGAATATTTTAAAATACCACTTTCCGTAAAAGGAACAAGTGTATGGATCTTTGCTGCGCACAAAACCAGCGATAAATTAAAAGCGATTTCGAATGGCGGGGAAGATTTTTTTGAAGTAGATGCCGGCGGAAGCGATACTACTTTGAATAATTTTGATTTTGATACACCCGAAGGATCTATTTTAGCAAAAATCTATATGACGAGGTTCCAGAAAAGAAGTGATAACCTTGCCACCCTTGTAAATGAAGAAATAGAAAATACGGGAAGGCCTTCCCTTGGCGTTAACCAACGCCAGAAAGGTATATGGGTTTTACAGGCTACCAATATGCCAGCGATACTTGTGGAAACCGGCTATATCAATAACCCAGAAGATGAAGCTTACATCAACAGCAATAAAGGACAACAGGAATTAGCCGAAGCGATCTCCAGGGCAGTGATGCGTTATAAGGACCAGATAGAACATCCAAATAAAAATCCGGAACAGCAGGTAACGGAAAAACCGGTATCCGAAAAAGTAAACGATCCCCAGTTTGAAATGCGGGCAACAAAAGAAATGAAGGTATTAACGGTAAACAGTAACAAAATAAAAGTGGATCTTTTTGATGACGGCGAAATTGATAATGATATTGTTTCGGTGTATTTTAATAAATCGTTGATCGTGGAAAAAAGAGTTTTATCAGATAAAGCTTATAGTTTTACCGTTAACCTTGCTGAAGGAAAAAATAATGAACTGGTCATGTATGCAGATAACTTAGGCGATATACCACCCAATACAGCCCTGATGGTGATCTCGGACGGCACCAACAGGTATGAAGTAAGATTATCTGCTGACCTGAAAAATAATGCATCGGTAAGATTTGAATTAAAAAATAATAATTAATTTACTGCTGGTTTTAAAACGGTTTTGCAATACCGCAGGATTATTTTAGAACCCTGTTACCAAGATGAAAATTTCAAACGAAACAAAAGTGGGAACGATCACGGCAGTTGCCATTACGTTGCTGGTGCTTGGATTTAATTTCCTGAAGGGTAAAACACTGTTTGGAAGCAGCCGTACATTGTATGCAAAATACACCAATGTGCAGGGCCTTGCCAATTCCAACCCGGTCATGATTAATGGATTGCAGGTAGGTACAGTATTCAGCATTACAACCGATAAAAATATGAAGGTGATATTGGTTGATATGAATATTACCAAAGATGTAAATATTCCCAGGAATTCAATTGCCTATATTAAACCAAATCCTTTAGGCACCACCAGTATTGAAATTAAATTGGGTGATGCCAGCACGTATATTCCAAAAAATGATACGATCGCCACGGAAGCTTCCGCAGGAATTTTCACTGAAGCCATGCGAAGAATTGATCCCGTGCTTAACCAGGTAACCAATGTCGTTACTTCAATTGATTCTGTATTAAAAAACCTGAACAGGGTTATTGATCCTGATGCAAAAAATAATATACAGGCAACTTTGCAAAACCTCAATAAAGTAACTGCCAACCTGATAGAATCATCTGCATCATTAAATACCTTACTGAATACGCAAACAGGAGCGCTTGCAAAAACCATGACCAACCTGAGTTCCTTCACTGAAAATCTTGCCAAAAACAATGACAAGATAACGCAGACCATGACAAACCTTGATAAAACAACAACCCATCTTTCTACATTAGACCTGGAGAAAACATTAAACATGATGAATGGAACGATCGGTGATCTCAAATCAACTATTGCCAGGTTTAACAACAACAATGGTACCCTTGGATTGCTGTTAAATGATAACCGCTTATACAATAACCTCACGGCCACTGCCAATAAACTCAATTTATTGATCGATGACCTGAAAACAAATCCCAAACGATATATTTCATTTTCTGTTTTTGGAAAAAAATATAAAGGCACTGAACTGACCATCCCTTTACCCGATACGGTGAATGCTCCTTATCTTAAGAAGAAATAATTTTACCATTCTCTTATAAAATAAATCCCTCAATTTGCAGGTTGAACAAAACACCCGGACATTGCGATTGAAATGTACGATCAAACTTTTTTTAGTTCCCGTGTTACTTGCCTGGAGCTGGAATATTACCGCGCAACAGATCATTGCCCCCGCTGGTTCCGCAGATTCGATAAGGATCATTCATATAGTTCAGGGGAAAAGTTTACGCTATATCACCATCGATTCAGTAAATGTAATGGAGACCATTGCAGGCAATGCGATCATCAAGGAAGGACTTACCACTTTTTACTGCGACAGTGCGGCATTAAACATCAAAACAAATATCCTGGAAGCCTTTGGTAATATCCATATCAATGATAACGACAGTATTCATACCTATGCCCAGTATATGAAGTATATCGGCAGTGAACGGATGGCATACCTGAAAAGAAATGTTAAGCTTACTGATAATAAAGGAACCTTACTGACTGATGACCTGGATTATAATTTAAAAACAGGCATTGCTACCTATAAAAACGGCGGCAGGGTGGAGAATGGCAAAACCATACTCACGAGTAATAATGGTGTGTATTATTCCGAGACCAAAGACGTGTATTTTAAAAATAATGTGCACCTCACAGATCCAAAGTATGATATCAGGGCTGATAGCCTCCTGTATAACTCGATCACAAATACCGCAACATTTATTGCCCCAACACATATTGTCAGTAAGGATGGTACCATTGATACCAGGTCAGGCACTTATAATTTAAAAACCGGCGAAGCGAGTTTTTATGAAAGAACATCCATCAGGGATAGTAGCCGTTTTATCATCGCTGATAAGATCGTTTCTGATGAAAAGACGGGCATCGTGCTGATGGAAGGAAATGCAAAGATCGTTGACAGTGTAAATAAGATAACAGTGCTGAGCCAGGTGATCCAGATGAATAAAAAAGAAAACTCTTTTCTGGCCACAAAAAAACCTGTCCTGATCTTTTACAGAGACAATGACAGCACCTATGTAGCAGGTGATACCTTATTTTCGGGCTTAAGAAAATACGATAGCCTCGAAAGAAAAGTGGTAACACAGTCTGATACCTTGAAAAAAACAATGTTCATAAAAGCATCCGGTGATACTTCGGTCAGGTATTTTTTAGCTTTTCATCACGTCCGCATTTTTAATGATTCACTGCAGGCAGTGAGCGACAGCCTCCACTACTCCACCATTGATTCTACCTTTAAACTTTTTGGAGACCCTGTAGTTTGGAATGGTAAATCACAGGTAACCGGCGATACCATTTATATGTTTACAGAAAACCAGAAAGCAAAAAGATTATATGTTTTTAATAATGGCATCATCATCAATAAAGCAAATGATGCCATGTACAACCAGATCGCCGGACGTACACTGAACGGGTATTTCGTGAATGGTGCAATAGACTTTGTGAGGGTAAAGGGTTCACCTGCAGAGAGCATCTATTATCCACAGGATGATGACAGCGCCTACATCGGCATGAACCGCAGCAGCGGAGACGTGATCGATATTTATTTTGTAAAAAAAGAATTAAATAAAGTAAAATTCATTAATAATGTGGATGGCACATTGTATCCTGTACGGCAAATTCCTCCTGATAAAAAACAATTAAAGAATTTTAAATGGCTCGATAAGCGGCGGCCGAAGGATAAGTTGGAATTGTTTGAATAAATACTTTAACAGGAATTCGGAATTAGGAATTTGGAATTAGGTTTTACATCAGTTAAACTCTTCAGGTTTGAAAGCCTAATTCCTAATTACCAAATCCCAATTCCTAATTACCAATTCCCCTACTCTGCAATTTTGCAAATCCTTAACAGCGATCACCTCTCCTTTTGCGTTTACACTAAGAAACATGGCATCATTTTCGATAAATCATTATTTTAAAAAACCCAGACCATGAAGAAATTATGTTTATTAATGATCACAGCCACATTGTTTATGCTCTCATCGCAGGCGCAGGATGGTTATAAGAATGCAATTGGCGTAAGGCTTGGCTCATCTGTTCCCGCCATTAAAAGCGGGATAACTTTCAAGCATTTTATTGGCAAGAATGCCATAGAAGCCATTTTAAGTTTTGGAGATGGCACTGCATTGTGCGGACTTTATGAAGTGCATAAGCCCATTGGTATAGAAAACCTGCAGTGGCTTATTGGATTTGGTGGTTATGTTGGATTAAGCAGCACCAGCACCAACCATTTTGGCGGTGCCGGAATTATCGGCCTGGATTATAAATTCCCTGTGCTCCCTTTAAATCTTACACTTGACTGGAAACCCGAATTAAACCTCGTGTCAAAGATTGGATTTGAGACCGAGGGTATTGGCTTTTCTGCGAGGTTTACATTCTAGAAAGCCAGAAGTTAGTGGTTAATGGCAAGCGGGGTTTTCATCTAATTATTCCCCAATTGTTTTATACTACTTGTTATTTTAATTTTTCAAGCGCAGCTTTGATTTTTGCAAATCCCTTTTCAATATTTTCCATACTGTTGGCAAATGAGATACGGATACAACCTGGTTCTCCAAAAGCTTTACCTGTTACCGTGGAAACATGTGCTTTGTTCAGAAAATACATGCACAGGTCATCGGCATTTTCAATGATATCTTCCCCATCGGTCTTACTAAAATAATTACTTACCATGGGAAATACATAAAATGCCCCCTGGGGTTCACTGCACTCAATAAAAGGTAATTCTTTCAATAATTCCATCACTCTTGTTCTTCGTTGTTCAAATTCCTTTAACATCCTGTATGTAGGCTGCATATCACCCGTCAGCGCGGTGATGGCTGCTCTTTGTGAAATGGCATTGGCGCCGCTGGTAAATTGTCCCTGTATTTTATCGCAGGCTTTTGCAATGGCTAAAGGTGCAGCCATATAGCCTAACCTCCATCCCGTCATGGCAAAACCTTTACTCAAACCATTTATAATAACAACGCGTTCTTTTAAAAAATCAAATTGGGCAATGCTCTCATGTTTTCCTGCAAAACTGATATACTCATAGATCTCATCGCTCAAAATAAAAATACGGGGATACCTGTTAAACACTTCGGCCAATGCCTCCAGTTCTTCCTTTGAATATACTGCCCCACTTGGATTACAGGGTGAAGAAAAAATGAATAACCTGGTGCGTTCACTGATATTATCTTCCAATTCCTCCGGGGTCAGTTTATAGCCGTTTTGAATAGTTGTATTTACAAATTTCACCTCTCCCTGTGCCAGCCTTACAATTTCGGAATAAGTGACCCAGTATGGTGTTGGAATAATCACTTCATCACCGGCATCAACAATGCTGAGTACCGCATTGGCAATACTTTGTTTTGCGCCGGTGCTGATCACTACCTGGTCGGGCGTATAATCAAGGTTGTTATCTCTTTTGAATTTTGCACATACCGCTTCTCTCAGGTCAAGGTAACCGGCAACAGGCGTATAATGACTGTAATTTTCATCAATTGCTTTTTTAGCCGCGGTTTTGATATGCTCCGGGGTATCGAAATCAGGCTCACCAAGGCTTAGATCAGTGATATCAATTCCCTGCGCTTTTAATGCCCTTCCAAGCTTCGCCATTTTGAGTGTTTCCGGCTCGTTAAAGCGTAATAACAGGGATGATAATTCCATTAATCAGTTTTTAGGTAAAAACAAAAATAACTATTTATCGTACTTAAAAATGAAAGCCGACAGATCAGGTGATCTTTTACGCGCTCTTTTTAACTCATAATCATATATTACCTGCCCAAGGTTTTTCATAAAGGGAATTCCTACCTTATCATAATCATATTGATCATCATTCAAGATCCCATCAGCATTGCAATAAATGACCGCAGAAAGAAAAAACTCAATTTTATTTTTAAAATCCACAATATATGCCACATCCAAAAGGTGGCCGTATGCATCCCCTTCTTTATTGAATATCCTGATATTGTTGGGCAATTTTTCTTTTGTTGAGCCAAATAATAATTTTTTACCATATGTAGGCCAGTAATTAAGCGTATCTGCTCCATAAGGTGGGAAAGTGCTCTCCGTTGGCAATTGACTCATATATTTGAGAACAAACTGTTTATCATCATCTGTTATATTAAAACGTTGATTGGGTGGAACCTTTTCCGGAAACACTAAGCTTATTAAGATATTATTCAGATCCGGCAGGCTGATGCGGTTTTTCTTTGAAAAATTCATTGGTTCATTGATCAATTGGTTGCCTTTGTAATACCCCTTTCCCAAAAAATCATTTCTGTGGCCATATTGTATCAAATTGTTTTGAGCAGGCTGCTCATAAAGCAATTCATTATGATCATCCAGGAATTTAACCGGGTTGGTATGCCTGTTCTGTTCTTCCGTGAGGAAGATTTCCAGGTGGTGTAGAATTTGCGCATCTGCATATCCTTTTTTGTGCAATTGTTCATTGATGTATTCCTGTCCCAAAAATTCATATAACCGGTTGAATGCATCGTTATCACTTACCATAAGAATTTTTTTGATATACTGGGCAATCGACGGTCTTCCATCCATGGCCGTAGGGTCATTGTATACAGCCGTTTGCCAGTCCTGCCCTTTTTCAGTGATCATGCTGGTATTTTTGTCAATACCTTTTTGTTTCAATTCATTTAGTTTCTGCAGGGCCAATAGCACCACCGGCAGTTTTACCGTGGATGCAGGATAAAAATATTTAGCAGTATCAATATTAAAATAATGCGGTTCAAAACCGGGCGTGCCATCTTCCTTTCGGTTAACCTGGGTATAAATGATTTGTACATTCCATGCCGCGCGGTATTTTAAGATGCTGTCAAAATAGAGGGGATATTGCCTTAAGAGCTTTTCAAGGAATTGGTCAGGTGGAGTATCCCCGGGAAGAACTTTGGCATTGAAACTGATATCCCTGTTTTCCATTATTTGATTTGGTTTGGTTGCGGTGCAGGAAAACAAAAAAACAAATCCGCCGATAATATTGATTAAAGCAGGCTGTTTCAAAAACATGTACTTGATTTACAATGCAAAATGCGTAAAATTTTAAAAATAACCTCCTTTAATTCCCAATCGGTTTTTCCCTATCTTTGCACACTTCTAAAATTCAACAAAGTAGCACTAAAAGTTTATTATTATGAAACTGAAAGGTTTAGTTTGGTTTTTTGCGATTGCCCTGACAATTATCTCACTTTGGGAATTATCCTATACCTGGGTAGTGCATAGTTATGAGAAAACGATAAAAGCAAAAGCAGAGAAGATCATCAGAACTTCCTCCCCCCAGCTGAAGGGTGATGAAAAGGATGCAGCAGTTAAGGTGAGGATGCAGCGGATATTGGACAGCACAAAAGATGTCAGTATTTATCCGCTCATAGGCACTACTTACCAGAAATGCAAGGAAAATGAATTAAACCTTGGTTTGGATCTGCAGGGTGGCATAAGTGTAACCATGGACGTTAGCCTGGAAGGCTTACTGAAATCTTTGAGTAATAATTCAAAAGACCCGGCATTATTGCTGGCTTTGCAGGCTGCAACAGAACAAAAAACACACAGTGATGCTGATTTTATTACGCTCTTCAGGGATTCCTATATCAAACAAAACGGTACCGGAAAATTATCTTCGTTATTTGCGGGTTCCGGAAAAGATGTAAAGATCAATGACAATGATGATGATGTAATCACTAAAATAAGAAGTATTGCAACCGGCGCCATCAAAGAAACATACCGGGTATTGGTAAGACGTATTGATAAATTCGGCGTGGCGCAACCGAATATTAATTTTGATGAAAGCAAAGGGATCATCAATGTGGAACTGGCCGGTGTTACTGATGTGGACAGGGTCCGGTATTTATTACAAGCTTCTGCACATCTGCAATTCTGGGAAGTATACCGCATCGATGAATTGGGAAGTGCTTTAAAAGTTGCCGACGAAAATCTGCAGAATTTTTTGAAAGGAACTGATACGTTAAAAGCTGCTGATACCTCTCTTAAGGCAAAGCAACAAAATGCAAATCCATTATTCCGTGTGATCAATCCTATTAATGGCCAAACGGATAAAAATGGCAAGCCTTTCTATATGGCTGCCATTGGAAGAGTGGCAATGAAGGATACCGCATTATACTTTGAGTATATGAACAATAATGTGGTAAAAAATGCTATCCCTGCAGATTGCAAATTTATGTTTGGGGTGGAAGAAAAAACAGGCAGCAACAGGGGATTTCCATTATACGCTATTAAAACCCAGCCGGGTAATGATAAAGCACCACTTGAAGGCGAGGGAGTGGAGGATGCACATCAGGATTATAGTGAAATGGGCAAGGTAGCTATTAAAATGACGATGACCGGGGCCGGAACAAAAATATGGGGAAGGCTAACCACAAAAAATGTCGGGAGGCCTATTGCAATTGCTTTGGATGATATTATTTATTCGGCTCCCAATGTGGAAGGACCGATCGAAGATGGTAATTCTGAGATCACCGGATCTTTTACTGTAGAGGAAGCACAGGATCTTGCCCTGGTCTTAAAATCAGGTAAATTAGATGCCCCCGCAAAAATTGTTGCAGAGCAGGTGGTGGGACCTACATTGGGACAGGAAGCCGTATCCGGAGGTGCAAAAGCCTTTGCTATTGCATTCCTTGTAATATTTATTTTAATGATCGTTTACTATAATACCGGCGGTTGGGTAGCCAACTTTGCACTGATATTGAACTTATTATTTACCATTGGTGTACTCACCGCAATGGGCTTTACACTAACGGCAGCGGGTATTGCCGGTTTGGTATTGACCATTGGTATGGCGGTGGATACCAATGTAATTATTTTTGAAAGAATAAAGGAAGAGTTGACCAAGGGCAAATCCTACCAACTGGCAGTTAACGATGGGTACAGGCGTTCCCTCGCTCCCATTATTGATGCCCACGTAACTTCTTTATTAACAGCCATCATATTGGCCTATTTTGGACTTGGCCCGGTACTTGGATTCGCAACCACACAGATCATTGGTATCCTCCTCTCTTTATTCTGCGGAATTTTAGTATCCAGGCTGATCACAGATTTCTGGACCAATAAAAAACGCCACTTCAATTATTTTACTGCTATATCCAGGCGCATTTTCAAGCACGCCAGTTTTAAATTCATTGAATACAGGAAAGTTGCCTATGTGATCTCCTGTTTTGTATTACTTATGGGTGTTGCGTCTTTCTTTAACGGGTTTCATGAAGGTGTTGAATTCAAGGGAGGCCGGAGTTATACCATACAATTCGATCGCCCTGTAAAAAATGACGATGTATTTGATGACCTGAAACTTACACTGGACGGAGATAATGCCACGATCAAAACAGTTAATGATTCAAGGCATTTAAATATTACCACGGCTTACCTTAAAGGTGTTGATAATGCGGATAGTGCTGTACAAACAAGATTATTCCTTGGCCTTAAGAAAGTATTAAATCCAAATCTCACTTATCATGATTTTGTAAAAAAGAGTATTCAAAGTTCTACCACTGTACAACCCATGATATCAGCTGAATTGAAAAGCGGAGCAATAAAAGCAACCATCTTTGCCATGCTGGTCATTTTCCTGTATATTTTCATTCGCTTCCGTGACTGGAGATATTCCGTGGGAACGATCCTAACCCTGTTACATGACGTATTGGTTACACTGGCAGTATTCTCCTTCTTTAAAAACGTGGTTAATTTTCCTTTGGAAATTGATCAATATTTTATTGCGGCAATATTAACCGTTATCGGGTTCTCGATGAATGATACCGTAATTGTATTCGACAGGATCAGGGAATACAGCAGGGATATGAAGGGCGCTACAAAAACCACCATTATCAACCGGGCCATCAATGATACTTTAAGCCGTACGGTGATGACCTCACTGACCGTATTTGTAACATTGCTGATACTGTTTATTTTCGGTGGTGAAGTTACAAGAGGTTTTGCCTTTGCCATGTTGATCGGTGTGATCACCGGTACCTATTCTTCCATTTTTGTGGGCGCACCCGTGTTAGTTGACTTTGCAAAAAGCAAACCTTTAGGCGCCGCTGATACGAAAGAGAGAGAAATAAAAAGGACATAAATTTCTGATCTTATCATAGAAAAGGCTGTCTGAAAAGGACAGCCTTTTTGTTTTCAATAATGCTGTAGTTTATAACAGCCTCCATTGAAAGAACACGGGCTTTATACCTCCATTCATTCCATCTTCTCTATTTCAAAATTGGCCATAATAACAGGCATACCTTATATATACCTTATTACAAAAAATGCCCTGTCAATTGACGGGGCATTTTTATTCTTTTATTTTGGGGGGTGCCGCTCAACATGCTCAAATTTAAGGCATTCATCCTATTCAGAACGCCCCCGTCTGGTCTCTGACCAACGGGCACCAGTAACCCACTCTTAATTCCCGGAATAATGTGTAAACATTTCAAATCCGATAGCTATCGGATTATCAACTCCTTCGTGATTAAATTTTCGCCGTTGGTCGGAGATCAGA
>OLKZ01000175.1_pt1 | contig 15758 bp, 15 predicted proteins | sample 1604431 | NCBI WGS metagenome assembly OLKZ01 (sample SAMEA104055714, study PRJEB20765) | soil metagenome | isolation source: soil
GGAACGGACATACCTATAAAAGTTACCGTACCACTCCCGCCGCCGCCACCAGACCCGTTCGCAATAGACGTTACAATACCTTGTTGATTTACGGTAACGTTAGAATTGGTATAACTTCCGGGACTTACTGAAGACAAAGGAAGATCGTTATTCACAAGCGTTCTCCATGATACCGCCCCTACCCCTCCGCTGGATGGACCAGCAAGAAACGTATTATTGCTTTGGTTATTAAACGTAGCATTCCCGGTAGACACATGGCTTGCCAACGAATAAACCACCGGTGTTGAGAAAGTATTTGACGGAAGATTGAGAACTATGTTTCTTATATAATTACCAAGCATTGCTGCCGTATCCGACGTGTTCAATTTATTGGCGAATGAAATAAAATCGGATGAAGCTAAAATACCAGTATTCGTTGAACTGGCTATCGGGAAATTAAATGTATGTACTGTTCCTGACGAAACAATATTAGGAGCAGATCCAGAATTTCCAATTGCAAATGTTTGAGAAGACCCAGTAAGCCCATTCAGGCTATGAATCCCAACCCCACCAGTAAGCATGTTTGTCCAAACATGAGCCCCACCTACCAAATTAGTATCCCTTACAAATACGGTATGATAAAGTTTTGAATAAATCATTGATCCCAAACTATCCAAACCTCCGTTAAGAGTAGTGTCATTTGTGATTGGAATTCCGAAAGTAAGAATAGCCCTTAACCTAGAATCTTCTGGAGTTAATACTGGACTGGACCTTACGTAAGGAGCCTGAGCGAATGAATAATACCCGCAAAGACAAATCAAAAAACTCAATAATATTTTATACGATTTATTCATTTTATCTGATTGAGGAATATTAAGATGCGTTTCATCTGAATTGGCAATTTCCGTGAACCAATAAATAATCCGAATAGGGAGCAAAATCATAATAACCGATATTCGGAGCAACACCCGTAAATGGCAATCCAACATAAATGCCCGCTGCAATACATGGTGATCCCGATTGAAGGCTCCAATCAAAACCAGCCAGATTTGTAAGCAATGGGTCGGTGATAATAGATGTAGGCTCCCACGCCTGCGCTGTACTTCTTTTGATTGTCGAAGCGCCTTCCAGACCATAGGTTAAGTCGCCGGATACGCTTCTGTAATAGGCGTTATGATCGTGAATTGTTGATCCGGGAAATAGAATATTAAAACACCCGTAACCGGTGGATGCAGTGTCAACTACAATATTATTTCTGAATGTGACCCTCCCTGCAATGTTTGTGTAATCCCTTATCCCGGCTAAACTCGTTCCACCGGTTACGATTGTATTATTGTAAAAATTAAAAGATGCGCCTGCATAAGACGGCGCGGCCGATGTTACTATGGCGATGGCCCCGGAAGATGATGCGCTTGCTGAATAAAGTTTATTACAATAAGCTGTTACACTTTTTGCCTGTCCGTTTTCAACATAAATGCAGGCGGCTTGCATCTGAATATCATTGAACCGGATTATTACGCCTGTAGGGAAATAGTTCGAATCCGCTGTACCGGGGTTGTTGCTTACTGAAATGCCAAGGCTGCCGGATGATCCAGACCCACCAAGCCTGATAACATTTCGCTCGATTAAAGGCGCGGTTACTTTATTGTTTATAATAATCCCACTTCCGAGGGTTCCGCTGGTTCCCATGTTCGTGATATAATTGTAACCGATATATCCAAAAGTTAATTCGTGTGCCGTGGCTCCCAGATCAGGGCGTCCAAGGTAAAAGGCGATACACTGCGCACTGGCTCCGTCCGTGGTATCTCTTTGAACTGTGATGTGCGAAATATCAGTGTTCCATGTCTGTGCAAGAATATCATGGCAGTAGTAAACTCCGGTTCCGCAATTCATCACTTTGCTATCCTGAATCGTTATATAGGATTCATTGTTTTGAGCCGTTGGGCCATAGACGGCATTATCACCGCCAATGACAATTCCCCAACGCTTTTTATTGTTGCCATCAAGAATTATATTTTGAAGGATAACGTACTGGCAATTTGCAATATGAATGGTGGAGTAGTAAACAGGGGAATTAGCTCCGTCAATATTTGCCTGAATAACAGCATTTGATCCGCTTCCCCATAACGATCCGTCCCAAGTAATATAATTTCCGGATGATCCACCGTTGGTTATCTCAAAAACATTATTTAAAACCCAGGTGTCTCCTTTTTTCAATGCGATAATACTGCCTGCGGCGGTCGCCGTAGACTGAGCATGAGACAGCGTTGCCCACGGGGTTGACGTTGATGTTCCGTTGTTCCCGTCGCTTCCGCTGGTGGATACGTAGTATGTAGTAGCGTTTGCATTCAGGCAAAAAAAACAGAGTATGTAAAGAAGGTTTTTCATTCTTTTTTAATAAAGGGATAGGTAAAATTGTGTTGCTCCGCCTGTCAGTCCTGACATTGCCTTTGTCGAGCCTGGCATTGCGGTTTGGCCCGTCCATGTAGCGTTTAACTTTACACTATTCGCAAAATCTCCCGACGAAAGAATACCACCAGTTAATCCCAGATTCACTCCGATAGTGGGAGCTGTTGTCTGAGCGGAATTAGAATACAGGGCTGCGATAACATATACACCCGCACTTAAAGCATGAGTAGACCCCAGAGCCTTACTCGATAAGGTGTTAGCTGCTGTTTGCCATATTGTTCCATCATTCGCGGATTCGTCTATATAGGTAATTGTACCTCCGCTTAGTGAATATATAGCAACGCCGTTGTAATTATTTGCCGTATAACTTCCTTGAACTGCTTGCCACCATTTTACGCCCGTAATCGTTTTGGCTTTCGGCAAATAAACCAGCGTAAAAACTATCTGCTGATTTGTTAAGGCTGATGTACTGGTAATATTTGCAATGCCCCCCGCAAGTGGTTCGGCTAGTATTGTTCCGCCAATTAAAGGATATGCACTTTGGGCATAGTTGAGAATGGATGAAGGAGTTGCGGTAGCATCAGCATAAGCTGTAGTGGCAAACTTTGTACTATTATCTCCGGGGGATTGAGTCACCCCAGTAGCTCCAGTTGGTAGTGATGGAGTACCGGTAAACACCTGCGAATTAATATTCGCTTTTAATGCGCTTGCTGTTGGCGTGACATATTTCGCGCCGCTATCTGAAATACTTACAAACGTCAGAGCCGCAATGCTGTCAATAAATGGTACATTAAAAAGTATTGTGTCATGCGTTGGAACGGCGGATAAAGGATAACGCACTTTTATAGTAGATATTGGAAGATGAGAGCTATCAACTCGCCCACCATTCAACCCCAGTTGCGTAGGGGTAAGATATTTTACGGTACTATCCGCAACATTCACCTTCAATGCCGCAATGGAATCCAGCCGGTGTCTTGAGGCAACGGAAAGTATTGTATCACTAAACTTCAAAATGACAGATGGCATCCTCAGCGAATCAAATCTCCCACTTACTATCTGAGAGGCATCCCATGTTGAAGGAACGGTAATACCTATCTGGCCGGTTGTTCCGCTATCCAACGCACATCCGGTACAATTAAGTGAATTGAAAGCTGGTATTTGTGGAGAATAAACGCGAAATCCAGATCCACGATTAGGGGGTATTACCGCCCCAACACCACCATTAATAGTATAGCCAGGATAAGTAATTATTAACCATCTTCCGGTATTAACCCCAGTAACTTTAATAATTTTTCCAGCAACCACAGATGCTGTGGAAGATCCATCCCAATAAAATTCACCGCCGCCGCCATCCCCAGCTACAGTTCCACCCAGAACAGTTGCCCGAGTTCCGCTTGCTCCACCAGCCTGCTTTGCAATATTAGCCAGATTTGAAAATGTTTGAGTGGCTGGATTATTTGGAACCTGGCTTATAGCCATTCCGCATAATAAAACCAATGCTACAATAAATAGTTTCTTCATAATTTATAAATTAGCAGACCAGTAAAAAGTTAAGTTGTTAGATCCTGGTGGCGGAGCTATTGAATAATTGATATAAATATTTGTCGCATCATGCGTCAAATAAAAACTACTTGCCAGCGCATCTCCAGATCCCATAGTAACATTCACATACGACGGATCAGCAACAAGACCATGCGGTATGGAAAATACAGACACAATACCATCTCCACTTTGAACAGAATTCCCACTATTGGTAGTTGCTGATCCCGGCGGAATAACCGGCGTTGTCAATCCCTTAAAGAATAGTTCCAATTTTAAATTTGGGTTTGTATGAGCGTTGAACTGTGGCAATAATATTTTTATACCCCCAAATACATATTGCCAGTCTCCATTTGATTCGTAAATGAAATTTGGTATATCAGTCCAGAATATTGAAACCTTGTTAGTAACATTCATTCTGGGATTTAAATATGTAACTCCATCTGGTTCAAAATCTGCGCTGGTAAGTGAAATATGAGGATCATCCCAATTAGCCGTAGTTCCGTTTGTTGTTAAGAATTGACCAGCATGTCCGATTTCCGGAGGGAGTCCACTCGATCCACCATTACCAGTGTTATTAACCTGAATCCAAGACCCATTTGTAGCCTTCGCTATATGAATAACAGTTCTTGCTGGGATAATCGTTTGTGCCGTACCGTAAGCGTCAATATAAGACTTACCGGAAAGCAATGGAATATCTACCCCTAATCCATTTACTATATAATATTCGTTTGTAAAAGTATCATTCCAGCTAATAGTGGCCGGCGTTGACCCGTTAATTAAACTCATCGGAGCGGATACAACAACAGCCCCGCCACCAGAAATAATCTGAACAAACTTGTTATTGACTACTGAATTAATAATGTAGTCAATCATTCCATTCATAGCCGTATTATCCTCATCGCCGGTGATCTGGTTCGCCCCGTTCTGCTTTATGAACAGGTTTACATAAGCGCGTAGATCAGTTATATTTGCAAACGTTTGGGCCATTATGCGGTTTGTTTAATCTGCTGATTTATTTGTGCTACAAAATTATCGCGCGTGAAGAGACTGTATCTTTCGCCCAGGGCAATCAAAAATTCATCTCTCAATGTCGCAGCCCACGGTAACGGTTTATTCCCTGTGCTCGGAACCATAACATCTCCTGTACCATTTACAAAATCCGGAGGCGTTACAGTGTAACCAAAAGTTGCAAGCGAAGGCTTAATGTAATAATCCAAAACAACTACACTTACCTGCCTGGGAGACACCTGGAATTTACCATTCACTAATCTTACAATAGGACTTTTTATGGTTGGTTTCTTTGTTAAATGCTCATTGGCTGCGCCCCATTTCTGATCGTCAACCATGGTAGCGGTAAATTGTTTTACATTATTATAGTAGTCCTCGGTCATCTGTTCATCTGTATTAAATCCTTCGATCTTATTAAGATTTTTATCGGTAAGGCATTTATCTTCAACAACAATCACTCTAGCCGTTGCAAATCTTTCGTAATCTGTCGGCGGTGTAAAAGTTCCGTAAGGCCCATTTTGATCAACCTTGCAATTTTTTGAAACAAGAAATGGAAATAAATTATCCTTCGCTTGCTGACTTTTTTCCGCTTCTCCTGTCCATTTAATCCAAAATTTTATGCTTATGTCATTGCAGGCATACAGAAAATCAGTAGATGGCCTATACCATCCGCCGAGGTAGGTATTGACATAACTTTTAAAACTCTGATATAAATCGAACATATCTATCAAGACACAGAAATTGAACCGCTTCCACTGGAATTGGTTGATGAAAAATTTGCGTTCCATGCCACAAATCCGGCAGGAGGCATTAAGAATGAGAAATTATGCGTTCCGTTGGTAGCCGGTTCTGCAATACTCATACTCGGAATAAAGAATTGCAGCGTATACGTTCCACCGCTTGGGCCAGTAGAATTCAGAGACACGTTTACCAAGGTTCCCGCAGGAGCAAAAATATTTCCACTTCCGTTAGGCATGATAACAGACAGCCCGGTATTACCGGTTATTGAAGCGCCGCAAGTTGCACCGGTAGCCACACCAATGATTCCAGTTGTTGGATCTAAATTGTAAATTGAATTATTAACCACAACAAAATTTGATCCCGTAACAGGTATTGAAAGCGCGGAATCGGTATATAAAACAGATCCAACAGCAAATGATCCATTGGTATAAAGAGTCTGCGGAGATCCGGTACATACCGTTGCGGCAGAAGTCCCGATAGTATAAGTCCCACCAACGGGAAGCGCTTTGGTAACTGTTACACTTGAAGAGAATGCGCTATAAAATCCACTGGCTTCGTCGCATACAGATTGCCCCTGTATTGAAAAATCTCCGTAAAGACTGGCTGGAATCGGAACCGTAACATTATTTCCATCATTTACATAATTGGCAACAGAACTTCCGCCGTTTGGAAATAAAACAGTAATCCTTACTTTCGGAACTGAAGACGGAGCCAAATAACTTATCACTAAATTTCCGGAATTGAGATAGGCTGTTATTGACGAAAGCGGAGGGCATGGCGGAGTATCTGTAAATGTTTCATCGCATGATCTCCCAGCCAACGATCTTCCATCAGGGTAAAGCGGAATCATACCAATTCTGTATTGTCCGTTAGGAACATTATTAGCAATTACAGCAGGAGAACTAACAACGTTTGGGCCATTCACCCAAATAGGATTTCCGGTATTGTCAATACGTGCGTACCGCGTATTATTAGACACGCTTGATGGATGAGAGAACTGTACTGCCAAATTTATGTTCATTATCAGAGTTGTATTTGTTGAACAAACATCTCAGGGGGACTAGAGCAATTATTGTACGCTCTAACATAATATAACTGCCCCGCCGTTAACCCGCTCGCTGTTAATGGAACTGCCAATGTTCCGTCAATCGCTACCGACGCGCTGCTGCTTAATAAAATATAAGAACTATCCGGATCGCTGAATAACTTATACTCGAAACTCCATGTCTGAGCGGCTACGGGAATATTAGCCCAATCCAATTTATTTATCGTAAAACTTGTCGCCATAATTAACTTGTTCCGTATTCTATTCCCACAATACTCACACACGATGTATCATAAGGACTGATTAAAACATTGATATAATTGTAAGGTTCACAACTCAAACCAGCACCACAAGACACCACGGCAGCACAGAAAGCAGCCTTAACTGTTGATGTCATATTGGACACCATATAAAAGAGAGCATCCGAAAAAGATACTCTACTGCAAGCGCCATTTTTTGTTGCAAAGAAATAATCATTTGCTCCAATAGGATTTTGATTTGCGGTAAACACAGCGTTCATACCATCGCATGTCACGGCACCTGTCTTCTGGTTTGATATAGTCTGAGTATTGTAACTGATAATTTGTGAAATAAGATCAGAAAGATTCGTTCCCGCCGGCACATTTATAGTTTTGGTGGCCCCGGTTGAATCAACATAAGTAATCGTATAATCCTGAGACGTTGCTATTTGAGCATCCGTAATCCCACACAGATAATTTATAATATTCTGAACCGCTGTCTGAGCATCCACGGGAACGAATCCGGTACAGTTTTTTGAAAAACTTGCCAGATTCGATGTCCCGGTAACAGTATATGTTAAAGATTGGATGTCGCTTGGATTTGCGGCAGAGGTGATAGAAATAGCACCACCAATTCCATTTGCTACTACAAAAGTCCCAATACCAAGTCCGTTAAGATAAGCCTGCAACGCTGGGAGATTCGTCTGATTAAACGAAAAATTAAGCATCCGGTTTATGGCACCTACCCTAATTCCTGAAAGGATTGCAAAAGTGGTATTAACCGGAATATTTACCAAGCCAAAGGTGTAATCACAAGTCGCTCCAGTAGAAAAGATACAACCACCATCCAAAAGCAATTTCATGGATGAATTTGTATTGATACTATTAAACATATTAACTAAGCCAGCATTAGTACTGATGATCGTTAAAATATCTGTTGCAAGCTGAGTCGGGTTTATGTTAAGAGAGTATGTTTTTATGCACCCAGAAGTAGCCGGAACTACAGAAAAGGCAGTCGTTCCTGTTTGAGATCCGATATTGAAAACATAGGATTTGTCAGACAGGTTTAAAATAATTTGCGTTCCTTCCTTAGTAACGTTACCAGATATATCCCCGCATGTAGAAGCAATCTGGAAAGTATAACCATCAATAACTGAAGCCGTTTGGGGAATAATTCCAGAAGGGGCATTTAAACAATCGCAGGTAAATCCACCTATCCTTTTTATTTCTTCAATTAATTCCGGAACATTAATACCAGTAAGCGGCTGAGCAATCCCCATCATTACCAAAGCGAACTTTGGATTAATCAGAGTAAGTTTTTGAATGGATTCCTGTACATTAACACAAGTGCCGTTTTCGATGCCATCAATCAATTTCTGATATTCGCATATCAGTGGCATGAGATCAATATTGCAAAGAACAGAGAATGTTTTTATCTCCTGATATTTTATTACAACATGGGTATTATTTCCAAAGTTGTAATCATATATGTGTGCTGCCAGGAATTGATAATTATCCGAACTGTAACTGATCGGAACCATTGCATTCGAGAAATTCGCTATCTGGAATGGTGCCGGAATCGCATACGTGGGATCAAGTGGATAAATTACTTTCAGGATAGAACTCGTCTGAGTTCCTGTAATCCCTTTGTAAGAAGCCAAAGTGGTATCTTCAAAATAAACACGGGCCTGCTGACAAATAACCTGAACATTGGTACACGCCAGTCCGTATGAATTTTTTGATTCATTCGTATTTCCGAATGGACGAATAATACTGACTGACTTATCAATCTGATAAATAGCGCCAGTACTATCCTGGGCATAAAGAGTTGCGGTGTATTGGGCCCCGGAAAATTCTATACTGGAAAAAGGCCGTGGCCATGGATCAACGAGCGTGATTGTGGATACGCCAGTTGCATCTGGCTGCGAAAAAGAACCTTCGTGTATCGGGGTTCCAGAGGGGGAAGTTGCGACTATCCAGAATACAACATTAGCAATATTTGGTCCTGCGGATTGATTTACGACTGTAATTACCGGCAAAATGCCAGAAATATCCCATGTCACAAGAGCCTCTAAATAAGTAATATCAGGAGATCCAGTTATATTCATGATTTAATGACTATATTTTTTATCAACCGGTTCAATAAGCGCCCTCTCGTGATCCCATCCATTTCTTACTCTATTAATCACCAATATGTAATTAGACCCAGTCTGTTCGCACCATTCAGACAAACTTTTACTTTCTCCTCTACAAGTGAGCATCACAGTGTTTCTCCTGCGTCTATTATTTTGAAGAGGTGTTACAAAGCAGCAACATTCTGGACAATATAATTTTCCGGTTTGACAACCAGATCGAATATCCTTATCTATCTGAAGTCCGGGCTTCCACTTATCAATAGCCCAATCATAAAATGCCACGAAATTGTGCCTCCACATTTCCGAAACAGTAACACCACTGCCACCATAATTTTTATAAGAATTGGCATTTGAGTCGTAGCATCTTTGTATCATGCTAGCCCACACTCCGTATAATGGATGCTCTCTTAAACCATGCTTACCTACTTTTTCAGAATGGATACAACCACAAGATTGAGTTGTACCTGATGTTATTGAATTAAGTCGATACTCTTTAATTACACCACAATCGCATATAGCCATTACCTTTGTCCTTCTGCCAATAGGAAGAATGTCTGGCAAAATTGTTAGTCTATTATAACTTTTGCCAACAAAATCAGCAACACGACTTCTTAATACACTCATTTCATCTCTCTTTAAAATTAAAAAAGGATACCCCGTTTAAAGAAATATCCCTTGTTTTTATGTTATCCCCTAACCCTACAAGGGGTCTTTATTTCGTTTTAGCTCGATGGCCCTATAGTAGTTATCACGGTACAGTTTTGATCTCCTAATGCGCCCCCAGTGGCAATGAGGGTCATATTATCGGCAGTCAAACTCCACGATACCGTTCCCCCCTGCGTCCATGTAGTATTCAAATAAGTCAACAAAGCTGCCGGGGTTGCATAACCAGCTCCACTTGCCGTAGCCCATGCGACATTGTTGTAACTTCCGTATGGATACAGTGCTTCATGCCCCACCAAAGTCGGCAACGCGAATATTGCCTGATACGCTCCGGAACTATTTTGAAGGTCACAAAGCAATTGACAAGGTGCAATCATCGGCACAAACTGCCCATCAATCCCAGGCATCGGCACAACTCCGGAGCTATTACACGAATTCAGGAAATTATCCTTTGTCCCGTAAATCCACCAGTTGTATCCGGATAGTTTATCCCTTACCCGAAATATTGGAAAACTGTCGAATGTAGGTTGCGGAACCGAAACCCTTCCGTTATCCACCATGAGGATATACTGAAGCGTTGTAAAAATCCCGTTATCCTTAATCGGCACTGCCCAATATCCAATTTCGTCAATAAGAGCGTTACGACAAGGGACGTCCAAAGTCTGCCCAATCACCTGCTCATTTTCAATGAACTTTTGATTATTTAACTGAATCACGAGGCACGGTATAAGAACCGTTGCTATTTGAGCGTCCGCCATTCATTATCTTTTATGCGCTTGGGTTGATGTTGATGATCGCTGCACACAAAACATCGGTTCCGAGGCCAGCGGTTTGTTTTACAATCGCAGTCAGATTATCAGCACTCAATGTCCACGTACCCACAATCGCCCATCCACCCGTATATGATGTTACCACTCCGTTAGTCAGAACCGGAGTACTTGCTGTATTCAGGAATGAAAGGAGGGCTGCTGCTGTAGCGTACCCGGTTGCGGCAGGCGAAGGCAACGCTGCTTTATTAAACCATCCATAAGCATAGTACTGCGCATTACCAGCTTTATTTGGCATTCCGAGGATAGCCATAAACTGACCATTGGTTGCCCCTGCTGTTGGATCTTGATTACATATAGTGGAACATGGGGCTGGATTTGTTGAAATATTCAGCGGAAGTGCAGCACCACCACCAGCAGCGGCAAGATACTGAGCCGTTGTCCCAACCACATACCAGTAATCACTTCCGAAAGGAGGTTGCAGGCTCAACTTGAACACGGCAAATGCCTGTGGATCTGGCTGAACGCTGTTTTGTCCACCAGGCGCGTTATTGTACGGCAAAAACTTGTACCCCGAAAACGTTCCATAATTTACAGGGACTGCCCAAAAATCCCCATCAATGGCAGCGCCGCCATTACTGTTTCCTGGAACGGGGATGTCACCCATAATAACACCTATTCCTTGAGGGAATATACTGGCTCCGCTTTTGTAAACTCCCGGATCTCCGATGAAGTCGTTGTTATTTTTTCTGATTACTAAACCAGTGATGTATTGGGGCATTTTTGTTTATTTTATTTTGACAAAGATTTTTCTTTTGCGGCTTCAATTTCAGCCCTCAGTTCGGTATACGCTTCATTCCCATCGGAAGTCCGGAGCCAGTCGGAAAGACGTTCGATCTTTTCTTCCTGTTTGATATTATCAACCCCCAGGCTCTTAATCACCTTATCTTTTTCAACGTACACGGCAGCATTTTTTTCAAACCGTATTACATTCAACTGAAGAGCATGAGCAACTTCCGTATTGGTTGTTTGTTCCCATTTGGAAACCTTATTCATAAACCATTCGGGCCTCAATTTAGCTACGGTGATCAGGGATGTAATCTTTACGGCATTCGTTTCACCGAAAACCTGGAACACTTCGCAAAGACCGGAAATCTTATTTTCGTTGTACAGATATTGGTCTTTACCTTTTCTCTGGTACAGGGTTCCGACATAGGCCATGGCATCAGCAAGCATCATTTCGTCTTCGATAGTTGCTTCAGCCTGTTTATCTTTTTCAATGATCCGGAAAATCTTATCCGCTCTTTCGGAACGGTCCGGGTTACTTTCGTTATAAAAAACATCCTTCAGGTAATCATACAGAGAAATATCAGTTCCCTCCCTGGCAATAGTGGCATACCCCTTTGGTATCATTATTTTATCACCCTTGCCATTATTCAGAGGCTCAATACCCAGCTCTTTCTGCCTTTTAACGGAAAGTTCTGGCTGATTCCTGATGAATCTGATTTCTTCGTTGTACTTGGTGATAACCTTCTTTCCGTTTATAGTTTCCTCTACCTTCTTTGCCCTGTATCCACGATTTGGAATCCATCGAATTGCAGGAGCTTTCAATTGTTCTTCGTTGGGCGTATTTTCAGTACCATCCTTAATGAAGCCACTATCCTTCATGTCCACAAGTTCCAAAAAGATCACAGGCGTTTTGTCTTCCTTATATTCTGGCATAAAATAATTTTAAGCGTCGATAACCGGATTCAAAAGAGCCATCAGGTCGGGGCAATGGATAGCCATTCCCAAAGACTGTGCTGAATAACCCTGAATGGTTTCGCAGGCTTCGGTCTGATACCTGTTATCCACATAGCTTTCAAAATATCCGCCGGTCCATCCGTTCTGTCCTTCCTGGAAGAATTCGATTGGGCTGATCTGGCGACCGTTCTCTGTAGGGCCCTGTTGTGGGATCATTATAGCCAAATTGCTGTAATAATCGCTGCCGGAATACCTCACATCGGAGAAGGCGTCAATTTTCTTGAAATCCAGTTCAAACCCTTCGTATTTGTAAGCATCAATGCCGAGTTTAGCCATTTCTGTTTCCCAACTATCGGTACTCATTGATCCGATCCTTTTGTAACCTTCCCAAAGGAGATTGGTTCCGGAACGGGCAACCAGTTTATTCGAACGGTTGTTCAGGGCGAATTTGAATCCGAGGCCGTGCATGACCAGGAATTTGGAGGTTCTCTTCTGGGAATCCTGCCACAGGAATATTGGTTCACCGTCGCTTTCCAGATCGAAACCGACACTGGAACGGAAATCATAAACCACCCCATTACCATACTTAATGGAAGGCAGAAGACCGTAGAACCCGGTATGTGTGCTGTCCATTACAGCCGCACCGCCACCGGCGATCAAGGCTGCATTGGTTGTTGGAGTCCCGATAAAAGCTGCGATATTCAAAGCCATCCGAACACCCTCGCGGGCTTCCTGAGCTTCAAAAACATCCCATGAATCTTTCGGATTACCGTCCTTATCATAGATCACAGCGTACTGGATCTTATCCAGATACCCGCGAAGCACATCAATTTCAACTTCCCAGTCGCGTCTTATACGCAGGAAATTAAGTTTCTGAGAATAACCAATTGTTGAGGCGGTATTGGTCACTTCTTTACAACTATTCCCACCGACCCGGCGAGAAGGCATAATTAGGTACGGAGTGTTTGCCTTGATAACTCCGATAACATTTTGGTCGGTTGGATAGGCAGTCACTTTGTGGGCGTAAGGAGTGGTAGTGTCCACATTACTTACGATGTATTCGATCATATTATCCTTATCCCAAATGGAAAATCCACTGTTTGGATAACTGGTCGTACCGCTGGATGTATGATTCTGCTTCAAAATCTGGAAAACCACAGCACCACCTGGTGTAGATGCCGAAACAGTAGCCGCAGCATAAATATTCAGGTTTGTATCACAGATATAGTGATTGTAAAAATTCTTTGTGTCAACCATTCTTTCCCCTTGAGGAAATAGGTCCATCATAAAATTCAGATCAATTGATTTCCCTCCGCAACGGATCAACTGATGAATAATGTTCTTCCGGAAGGTCGTTCCCAAGTTTGGGTCACCGCAGGCATTCGCAAAGGTATTCAGTCCTGGATTTTCCAGATCTGATTGCGTCATTGCATTAAACTTCTGTAGGTTTAAGATACCATTAAAACTCAATTGCTGAGTACAGAATTTCGGTTTATTGGAATAAACTGGGGTCATTTATCTGAATTTTTGTTTTGTAATTTTAATTGGCTACTGCTTTTGGTAAACTTTTTTGATACTCCTCAAACATAACTTCCTGGTCTTTGGTCAACTTCCGGTCTTGAATCGCTTTAGCAACAGCAGTCGTAGGGGGAACAATTCCCTTGGTGCCTTTCTGCTGTTTAAGTAATTCCTGTTTTGCGTGCTCCTGCATCAAATAGGGAAGATTTTCTCCCACCAAGGACAGGTATGCTTGATTTTTTATCTGCTCTTTTGTAAAGCCGGCTTCAATCTGAGACTGAATAAATTCGGGTTTCAGAAAATTAGCTTTCATCCGGTTGATAGACTCTTCCATCATTTCCGTTTCCACACTTTCCGTATCGCTGAATTTTGTAGTAATTTTTTTCAGGCCAGCAAAGATGTCTTCAATATCCTTTTTGTAAACCGGAGTTTTGGAGAGAATGTTTTTTTCTTTTTCCGCTTTCGCATTCTGCTCAATTTCGTACTGTGTAAAAACGGTTTCAGCGGAGTAAATTTTGGAATACTTATTTTTCAAAATCCTGTCGGCCAGGAGTTCTATTTCACGCTGTCCTCTTTTGTGCTTGCGAGTTCCTGGTTCTGCGAAAAGTCCGTATTTTTCAGTGAATTCAGTTTGAAGTTCTTTGTCTGTAACTTCCGGATCTTCCTTCTTAGCCTCTTGAACGTATTGAGAAAAGACCAGATTTTCTTTTGTAGAATTGTCTGTGATGAAGGATTCGTATTCTTTTTTGTTGAAAAGACCCTTGTTAAGGGCGAACGATAATCTGGCTGCTTCTTTTTCTTCCTGAATTTGTTCCGGAGTTTTTGTTTCCGCCTTTGGCTTGAGTTCATCCAAGGAAGAAACGTTGATATTTCGTCCCTTCAGGAGTTCGAGTAACTGCTCGTCTGTTATACCCGATTCTACCTTTGGAGTAGTTTCCAGAGTTTTATCAACAATTTTTTCTTCTTTATTTTCCGTCGTATCGGTAGTAGTGGTTTGATCGGCGACTTGTCCTGTAGGTAGTTTATCCAAAGGAGCGGCTCCGATAGCCTTCCTTGCCTCATTCATCTGTTCCAACGTTAACTCCATAAAGAATTATGCTTGTGTGATCAAATGTAAATTCCTTTGGGACATAATCCTTTGTGATTCAAAGATTGTGTACTATTTTTGGTATAAAATTTTCATGAGTATAACAATTGAATTCCCTAAAATACAAGAAAAGGTTGCTGGTGTTTATATTTTCACAATAGACAAATGGTGGGTATACGTAGGAAGCAGTCGCAATATAAAACAACGATTCGCTCAATGGAAAAGCCAATTTAAAAAAAATAAAATAAAATCTTTATATATTTTAGATGCACTTAAAAGTAAGTCCAAATTAAAATTCGAAATAGTAGAGGTAATAAATCAAGACCGTATTGAATATCTTAGATGTATAGAATATTGGTACATCAATAAGCTAGAAGATATCACATACAAGGGGAAGTTTATAGGCGTTCTAAACCAAATAGGAAACGGTCCAGGGCCATTCTATTACCAATATGATGGATCTGACACCTATTATTTTAAATTATATGAAGAACAAGAGAATAAAAATTCACAGGACAGAGGGTGAGTTTATTGCTTTGGATAGAATAGTTAAGGAATTGGGTAAGCCAGATTTAAATACCTATCTCAGAAGTGAAATATATAAATTAGAAAAAGAAATAAAAAGGTGCCCAGAATGCGTTACCGAAGCCAAGGGTGGTGTTAAACAAGACAGGGTTCATTACATTTCTGATGATACATACGCTGTCCTATTAAGTATTTCGCGAAGAATGCAAAAGCCTATCGCATCTATCATAGATGATTTTATAATCAATCCCCTCTTACAGGGAAGGCCAATAGAATTTTAGGCTCCCGCTGGTTGGGCAAAACTATTTTGTTGTTCGGCATTTTGTTTAGCATAGGCAGTCTCTACATTAGTTTGTG
>OLKZ01000217.1_pt1 | contig 15722 bp, 14 predicted proteins | sample 1604431 | NCBI WGS metagenome assembly OLKZ01 (sample SAMEA104055714, study PRJEB20765) | soil metagenome | isolation source: soil
ATACAGGATTTTAAGTCCTGCGTGTCTACCAGTTCCACCACCCGAGTGACTGGCAAAGAAAAAAAATCCCGACAGGTGTCGGGATACATGCTGAGCGGAAGACCGGGCTCGAACCGGCCACCTCGACCTTGGCAAGGTCGCGCTCTACCAAATGAGCTACTTCCGCGGTAATGATAAGAACTCAGCCCGAAATTTCGGATTGCAAAAATAAGCTTTGCACTATAACAACAAAAATTTTATTTGTATTTAGGGTTGTACAGCGTGTTATCCGGCACATTCACCTCGGGTTTGCCCTTGTAACGGTGGGTATACAGGTTATAGCAGCCGCCGATGACAAAGGCAACCACCAAAAACACCTGGCAAAACCAGATAAACCGGGAAGAAGATACCCAGTTACTTGTAACATCTTTGTGTGAATTGTCAATTACTTCCGGTTCCATTATTTATCAATTTGCAATGCAAAAATAAGACCTATGACCGAAAAAAAATTATTTGTTACCAACAATTTCCAAAAAGGTCTTTTTCTTTTGGATAAAATAAGCCCACACTACTGAGCCCCCATACCATCCACAAAGTTTCCCTCCTTTCTTTTTTGGAAAAACAGAACGCCCCTTTTTAAACAATAACCATCCCAAAAAATGCAGGTGCGCTTTTACAACAGCAATAAAATAACCGCCCTCTCCATTCAGCAGGGCCTTCCACGCAGATACAGCATCTAAAAAAATGCGGAATGGAATTTTCCATAGCGCTGCACCCAGCGGCATGTTCTTCCACAGCATGACCAGGTTATTACGGAAGTTTAAAAAAGTTTTAAGGCTATTTCCCTTTGGTAAAGTACCTCCCCCCACGTGATACACTACCGATGCAGGTTGAACAAAGATCTTGTACCCTGCCAGTTGCATCCTCCAGCAAAGATCAATTTCTTCCTGGTGGGCAAAAAAATATTCGTCCAAACCTCCCATCTCATGATATACGGTAGCTTTTATAAACATGGCCGCCCCGCTTGACCAAAAACATTGTTGCACGCTGTCATACTGCCCGCTGTCTGCCTCGCAAACATCAAACACCCTTCCTCTCATGAACGGGTACCCGAAATGATCCAGCCATCCGCCACAGGCCCCGGCATATTCAAACTGGTCTTTTTTCGTGTACGCGAGCAGTTTAGGCTGGCAGGCCGCAATGCTGTGGTTGCTTTCCATCAGTTCAATAACAGGCCCTATCCATCCGGGTTCCACTTCCACATCACTGTTCAGCAATACATAATAATCGCTTTGTACCTGTTGCAGCGCCTGGTTATACCCTTTGGCAAATCCCATATTGATGCCATGGGATATGATCTGTGCCATAGGATAGGATGCCCGTAAAAAATCAATGGAATCATCCGTAGAAGCATTATCCGCCACAATCACTCTTTTATTGGGATACACCGAAGCCATTACGGAAGGAAGAAATTGTTCTAAAAATTTTCTGCCATTCCAGTTTAAAATAACAATGGCCACTGATGGTAAATTTTTAATACCAGCAGTTACATTATCTTCCACATCGTGGAGTTTATCCAGAGATTCATCGAAGGATCGCAATCCGTTCATCGGCAGTACTACTATGTAGCTTTTATCAGGCGTTGCACAAACATACTTTATTTCTTATTTGACTGGGCATCTTTCTTATTCCACCTCACACCGGTTCTTTTTAATGCCCACCCACTGGCTACTTACTACTTGCCAATTGCTTATCGCCAATTGCCTATTCCCTATTGTCTGTTTACTATTTCTTACTTTTACCCCATGTTTACCCAACTTTTCAACTGGCGTTCAGCCCTGGCCCTCGTTGCAATAGGTATTGTAACAGGCACAGTTTTTTATTCCCGTTATCTTTCAAAAAAGATAGAGGGGGATGAAAGAAAAAAAGTAAATGTGTGGGTACAGTCCTTAAAGACCAGCGCCGACACCGCTGCACCGCAATCTGTACTGGACCTCACAAATATCATCACTTCAGAAAACTCGGATATCCCCATCATTGAAACCGATGAAAATGATATTCCATCTGGCCAGGGTTTAAATCTGGATACCCTGAAAATAAAAGCTGATAAAAATTATTTAAAGTATAAAGTAGCTGAATTTAAAAAACAACATGACCCCATCAGGGTGGAGATCAAAGAACCCCGTTTCGTAAATAAATATTATTACGGTGATTCCGCTTTATTACAGGAAGTCAGGTACTATCCCATGATCCAGTTATTGATCGTGGCGCTGTTCATCATCGTTACTTTAATTGCTATCTCCACGCGAAATAAATCAACACAAAACCAGGTATGGGCAGGCATGGCAAAAGAAACAGCCCACCAGTTGGGTACACCACTCTCCTCTTTACAGGGATGGGTGGAAATGCTGAAAGAAACACCCGGCACAGAAAAGATCGTAAATGAAATGGGTAAGGATGTTGACCGCCTTAAATTAGTGAGTGACCGTTTTGGGAAGATCGGCAGTAGTGCACAACTGGAGGAAAAAGATATTGTTGCCCAGGTCAATCAAATGCTGGCCTATATTAAAAGAAGGTCCACAGATAAAGTAAGTTTTCACCTCAATACTTATGGCGAAACCGAAATACCCGTGATGATCAATGGCCCTTTGTTTGACTGGGTAATTGAAAACCTTTTAAAGAATGCATTGGATGCGATGGAAGGTAAAGGCAGCATCACGGTAAATATAAAAAATGAGGCGGCACAGGTTACAGTGGATGTTACCGATACCGGCAAAGGCATCGTTAAACAAAATATCAGCAAGGTCTTTAAGCCGGGCTTTACTACAAAAAAACGCGGATGGGGACTGGGTTTATCTTTAAGCAAACGCATTATTGAACAATATCACAAAGGAGATTTGTTTGTAAAGGCATCTGAGCCTGGAAAGGGCACCACATTCAGGGTGGTGCTGAAGAAATAGTGAGAAGTTGAAATGTTAACGAGTTGATAAGTTAATAAGTTGAACGGCAGTAGAATAAAATATCCCAATTAACTTGTCAACTTGTCAACTTACCAACTAATTAACTAATCAACTAAATTTGCATTCTCAACCTGCGGCGATGGCGAAATTGGTAGACGCACTACTTTGAGGTGGTAGCGCCCGAAAGGGTGTGGGAGTTCGAATCTCCTTTGCCGCACTAAGGTTAATTTAAAAGCCTCTTAAACAAAGCGTTTAAGGGGCTTTAATTTCCCAAAAATGGGTCGCGATTTTATACTTCTTCTAAATTATTTTTTATATTTCCCAAGCACTGATCTTCCCATTGGAGTTGTGGGATCAACTTTTGTTACTTTATACTTGCCGGGATCGTATTTTTTATAATGTTGGTTATTGGGTTTTTCTTCCTGCACTTTTTTTACCAAACGTTCAACCTGGTTATTGTTTTGGTATGGATTAGAAACGTTTTGACAATCTCCCATATATTTACCGCGCCGGAAACAACCGCTTATATAGCCATTGACCCTTGATACAATAACACCCGGCCCGTCCCACCATCCTTCGCGAAAATTTCCATAATAAAAAGAACCGTCCGAAAAATAAAATGCACCTGTTCCATTAGCAACACCATTATACACATTGCCCTGGTAATAGCCATACGGATAGTAAATGTTTGTTACTCCATTATACCCGGCCAACTGGGGACTATACACCTGCCCGCTGCTTTTTGAAAAGAAGAACAGGGTTGTCAGACAGGAAACTAAGATCGTTTTTTTCATTTTTGGTTATGATATATTAAAGTGTCAATGAGTTACATGTACAATGCAATTTATCCTGTTGCTGAAATCCCCCCAGCTTGTTTCATAAATATGGGCACGTGTTGGCCATGGATCCCGGAGTCTTACCTTGTAGGGTATCTTATTATGATCGGCGTCATACCGGAAATAGACCGCAGTTAATACATATGCATGGCCAACACTTAGCTGTGGGTTTCTCAAACCGATAATCACGGGGTATTTAAAGGCCAACGCATCAATAAGGTCTTTGGAAGAAATGTCATCTGCTTCCCATGCCTGTATACTTGCGCCGTTATAGTTCCACCCGTTTGCCGCTTTCACCATTACATTACAGTCGGCCGTGGCATTGATACATTGGCCATACACTTTTGAAACTATATTGCATTGAGAGATCTTAATGCCCTGGTAATTCAGCACCATTTGAATGCAAGCTGCCCAGCACCAGTTATCATATTGTTGCTCGGCCTGGTAAAATTCAAATGCAGAAGTTTTAACGGCAGCACAATAATCATTCCCGTCCCCTATTTGGTATATCTCCCCGGTTTGCTGTCCAAAAGAGACAGTTGAAAAAAAGACGAATAAAATGAAGAGATTTAATTTTCGTTTCACTTTAATATTGTTTAATTAAAACTCCGGGTATACCCGGGCGTTATTAATTATCACCGCTGCCAACTCAAATATATATATTTCCCATTACGACATATAGCAATGAATGTTAAAGTATTCAAAACAAATATAAACTCCCTATACTTCTGCTGGCGCAAGGTTCCCCCGTTATATCAATTGTTGACCCAACCCTTTATGAGCCCCTGTACTGTTTAGTTCTCCACTTGAATCCGGGTTATCATTCCATTCCAGCCCTCTTGCTTAATATTCAAAAATTTTACCTGGAACAATTTCCAAAAAGTTCAAACGCCGGTCACTCCCGTGCACAAGTTCGCCCTTTTTTCGGGGGTGGGGCAATACAGTAAAATTCAGTATTAACGGTGCTGTCAGCAAATCCCCTTTCTTTTTGCTTGCTTCCTTTCGCGCTCGTTTTCTCAATTTATATAGCGCTATTGTACCTAACATACGAGTTGGAAAAGATTATAAAATTGTGGACCAGGGAACACCCACAACATCGAAAAATAATCTGCTATTTATTTTGTACATTCATTTGTCAATAACTATTTATGAGAACCTTATTTTCAATCTTATTGCTTTGTGTTGGATACTCCGGTATTGCACAAAATGCAAATTCATATGATTACTGCTTTACTAACGGGAAGGGTATCCTGCTGTATTCAAAAACTGATAAAAAAGAGAGCCTGGTAATTAAGAATGCCAATAACCCGTCTTTATCACCGGATGGTACAAAAATTGCCTGCACACTTAATTCTTCCAAGGGCGACAGACAAGTAGTAATTGTTGACATAGCTACCCGGAAAACAACAATAATGAATACCGGTAGCCTTAACTGCTATGCCCCTGTATGGTCTCCCGATGGGCAATACCTTGCTTATAATGTTTATTTAAATAGTGTGTGGTATATTGCTATAATCGATAAAGATAATCATGCCCCGTTTGTGCTAACCAGGGATGTGAAAGGGGGTATGGGCAGTTTTGCACCCAGTTGGACATCGGATAGTAGAAAAGTGCTCGTGCAGAATACGGAGACTGTTTTTGTTCTTAATTTGAAAGGAAATATCCTGGAAAAATATCTGATATCCACATTGATTGATAAATCGGATGGCTCAAGTTCATCAACATTCGTTCTGTCGAAAGATGAAAAAAAGATCGTCTTTGATAATGGTGTAGATGAAAAGGGATATGAAGGGCCTGCCCCCGCCGTGTTTGTATATGATAAAACGATGAAGTCTACTTCACAAATAAGCCCAAAGGGGTATCATTGTACCCAATTCTATTTAAAAAGAGATAAAGTATTTTTTGCCGCATCAAAAGGCAAATCAAATATCACTAATGTTTATAGCATGGATATGGACGGGAAAAATTTAAAACTGGAATATTCGAATTGTTGGGAATTTTCAATCCGACCGGATTAAGCCCTACTGATGACCAGACAAATCAAATGGTCATGTCTTAAATAAACCAGGATTAGCTCAATAAAAGTAAAACAATATTATGCATCATTTGAACCAGATGATCTTAATCACAAGCTTCCTGGTAATATTTGCCTTCTCTTCTTGCAACCAGGCGGGGAGATCAGGCAATAAAGAAAAAGCATTGATAGAAAAGGTACAGGAACCAGGCAAAGATTCTGTAAAGCCTACTACTGACAGCCAGGCAACAACGATCCAGGGGCATGGCAATTCCAGTTCAGGCGATCTTGATTTTTTAAGGAACCTGAATGGGAAATATCCATATGAAGTAAAATTGCTGGATAACCCCACACTAGAAAAACGGCTCAAAAATTTACTTGGAACCAGGTTTGGTTTTTTGAAAGAGACCTGGGCAGTTGAATCTGCAATAGAAATCAAAAACAATATATTCATTGCTACTGCTTGTCAGGCACACAATTGTGGTTCTACTAATTTTATTATCGTAGTTGACCTTTCAAAAAATGTAATGTATGCCGGAGTAAGAGAAGAAGAGCAGGTAAAAACATATTCCGAAGATGGAAGCAGTATTCAACAATTGAATGAGTGGGCAAAAGGGAATTGACAACATTTCTTCAGGAAAAGTATTGCAGGCTTCAACCAAAACCGTCTTTGAATTGAATAACCTGAAAACACAATATGTATTATGAGGAAAACAAATTATTTTTGGCATCAGGGCATAAAAAATTTTCAATATGAAATATCCTCTCGTTTTATTATTGATGTTGACGGCTTATTCAGGTGTTTTTTCCCAGGATCAAAGAGCGCTTGTAATCGGAATTGATACTTATGCACCTCCAAAGAATGCTAAAATATCCCCTTCATCCGGAAGATTAGACTGGCCTACGCTGGATGGCTGTAAAAATGATGCAGACCTCGTAAAAGAGGTGATCGTTTCACGATTTGGCTTTGCAGAAAAAAATGTAAATGAGATCCTGAATACGGACGCAACGAGAGATAATATTTTAAAAGGAATGGAAGATCTTTTAACAAACAGCAAAAAAAATGACATCGCTTTTATTTATTATGCCGGTCACGGGAGCCAGGTAAAAAATTCTTTGTCAGCCGAGAATGATAAGAAGGATGAATCAATGGTGCCAGTGGATACCTGGAAAGAAGGAGTAGCTGATATCAGGGATAAAGAGCTGGCGAAATTGTTTGATCGTTTTATTGACAAGGGTGTAAAACTCACTGTCATTTTCGACTGTTGCCATAGTGGTTCCATCGCAAGAGGCTTGTATCCGCCAAAAAACAGGTATATGCCCGAAAGCGATTACGATGCAAAAGATGCTTCCGCCCCTACTCCACCCGAAACCAGGAAAAATTCGGGCTTTCTTATCATATCTGCAGCGCAGGATAACGAGTACGCACAGGAGCAGATCATTGATGATTCAATCTCTCATGGCGCATTCACCGTCGCATTTGTAAAAGCGCTGGACCAGCAGTCTGTAAAAGCTTCAACAGAAAACATATTTACCGGGCTAAGGGCCATATTAAAAAGCAATGGTAAAAGCCAGGAGCCGGTCCTTGCCGGTGACCCGGATCGTTTTGACCAAACACTTTTTGGAATTGATAAAGCGAAATTGACTGATAAGAACCTTTTTGCTGTTTTGGACGTAAAGGGGAATAATATCACCATACAGGCAGGTATTGCCGCGGGTCTCAATATAGGCAATGAATTGACCAATGTAAATGGTGACGTCAGGATCCGGATAACCAACCTGTTGAATATAAGCAGATCGGAAGCTGTAATAATTTCAGGCAGCGCAGAGAAAATAAAGCCGGGAGAATTATTCGAGGTAACCAATTGGGTATCTTCAAAAGGGCCTTTATTAAAGATCTATATTCCGGATGGAAAATATAGTTATGATGAGGTAATGAAATTTGCGGCAGTAAATGCACAATTAAAAAAATCCACCCAGGTGAAATGGACGAACAACTTTGATAAGTCGGAACCCGATATTGCTGTAAATGCAGTGAACAATAAATTTATCAGCCTTGATTATGCGCAGGGACAGGCTGCTGCAAAAGAATTAAAAGATTTTAGCGCAGGGTCCATCAGCACGCTTGCAAAGGGTAAAAAACTGTTTGTGAACCTGCCTCCGGTCAATACCCTCGTCAACGCGTTGCACGCAAAATTCAGTGAATTCAAAACCATACAATTGGTAAACATTCCTTCAGAGGCGCAATATATTCTTTACGGAACCATTGATGAAAACGACAAGCCAGCTTATGGTTTAATGAAAGCAGATATTTCGATGCGCGACAGTTTGGCTTCCATGCCGGGTTTTACTAAATATTATACACTGGCCAATAATACTGAGGATGCTTACCATCTTTTAACAGATGCCCTTTTTGAAACTAGTTTGAAGTTATCTAAAATAAGAGGTTGGCTTACCATTACAGCTCCTAAGGATGCGGGGTTCTTCCCTTACCATTTAGTGATGCATGATAAACAAACGAATAAAGCAATAGGCAACTCAGGTGTGAAAATAGGTGAGCCCCTGGCCTTGTCAATTGAAGCAGATGATGGTTACCTGGCAAAAAAAATTGACACTAAATTTATGTATGTCTTTACCATTGATATCAATGGTAAAATGCAGTTGTTGTATCCTTCAGAAAGCGATGGCAATAGTCAGAATAAATTCCCTTTCTTCCAGGACGGGGTGCCTGCCAAAAGTTTCATTATCCAGGATAACATGGAAGCATCAGACCCTGTAGGTACAGATAATTATTTCCTGATCGCATCCAAAGAACCAATAACCAGCTATAATAAGATCTTTAACCAGGAAGGTGTGCGTGGTGAAGTAAGGGGATTGGATGATCCCAATCCCTTATCAAAATTGCTGGATATGGGAAATGAGTCAGGAGCCCGTGGCATTAAAAATTCAACACCCGCTACCTGGACCCTGCTAAGACTTGCCGTAAAAACGACCCATTAAATTCGATCATGAAATATTTTTTTAAAAGAGATACCATATTTGCTACCCTAAGCGTATTCATTGTAATGGGATTATTCACACTCATTCCACTAAATCTTCACGTGCTTGATCCCATAAAGATGGCTTTGTCTGATATTAGTTTTAACGATCTGTCTTTTTCTGCATTGAAAAGTCACAGGAATAACCCTATTGAAGACAAAATAGTGATCGTAAATATTGGAGATGCAGACAGAACAGGTATAGCGGCAATGGTGCGTAAGGTAAATGAAGCCCAACCCAAGGCTATTGGATTGGATGTGCTCTTTCTTACCCCAATGGCACCATCCGCTGATTCAGCATTAGCAGACGCTATTGCACAAACACCCAATATCGTGTTGTGCAACAAACTGGAATTCGGAGCTGGTACCCTGACAAACAAAAATTATTTTAGCGGCTATTCAAAATACAACGGCTATGTAAATTTCGTTGGTGAAAATTCCGGGGTGATCAGGTATTTTTCGCCTTTTGAAAAATTGAAGGACACGCTCAATTACAGTTTCGCAGCAGCAGTGATAAAGGCTTCGGATGAATTGAAATTCAGGTCATTTCAGAAAAGGTCCAATGAACTCGAGTTTATCAACTACCGGCGCCAGGCAGATCAGTATTTTACAATTGATTATCATGACTTGCTGGCCGATAAGGTAAGTTCCGACGTTTTCAGGGATAAGATCGTATTGATAGGCTTCGTTGACAATAATCCATCAAATATTGAAGACAAGCATTTCACACCTTTAAATGAAAAATTCATAGGCAAATCGATACCAGACATGAATGGGGTGATCATTCATGCTAATATCATTTCAATGATACTGGAGAATAATTTTGTTAAACAAACACCCGCCTGGTTTAACTGGTTTTTAGCCCTCATGCTCACCTGGGTTTTTATTGCTTTTATTATAAAATATTTTATCGAACGTTATATATGGTTTCACCTGGTAGCGAAAGCTATTCAGCTATTGGTCAGTGTACTGTTCATATACTTGGGGATCATGTTGGGCAAGTACCTTAATGTTTATATAAGTTTAGCAGCCCCACTCGTTGCAATTGTTTTATCGGTGGATATATTGTATTTCTATGAAGGCTTTGCCAAATGGGCAAATAAAAAATTCGGATTTAAGAATATTTTTCTCAAAGCAGTGCACAAATGAAAATTAAATTACTCCTGTTTTTTCTGTTGCCTGTAAGTGTGGTACAGGCGCAACAAACTTTTTTAGTATACAGGCTAACCGGCAATGTGAAACTAAATACTATTAAACAAGGTTCAGTTCCCAGGATTGGCCAGTTATTGAAAAGCAATGATAAGGTATGGCTTGATAAAGGTGCATCGCTGGTACTGATTTGTGAAGGATACAATTCTTTCACAATTAATAAAAGTGGGAGCCACGCTATGTCTGGCTACCTGGATTCATGCACAAAAGAAGAACTTTCCGTTACATCGGGATATTTTAAATACATTTGGGAAGAACTTACCCATCCCCATACTACACCCGAAAACGACAGGAAAAAATATATGCAGAATATGGGCGCTGTAGTAAGGGGCTGTCCCGGTATTACTATTGATCCTGTATTTGATACCATCAATTCCGGAGGAGGCGATTTGATGGTAAAATGGAAGACAAGCATACCCAAAGAACAGATCTCTTTTGTATTATATGATGATGAAAAAGATGGCAAACTTCTATTTAGATCCCTGGTCAACAAAGATCATATCAGTTTGGATTCCATAAAAAAACATGCCGGGGGCAACGAAGAAGTATATTGGAACATTACGATCAATGGCAATGAAATGTGTAACAGGAAGTTTATTAAATTCTGGCGCAATACCGACTATAATGCATTTCTAAACGATATAAAAAAAGAGTTAAGGGTAATACAGGATAAAGCAGAATATTATTACGCCACAGCCTTTTTGCTGGAAGCGAATCATTTTATTTCTGAGTCCCGCGTGTATTATAAAAAAGCAGCGGCATTGCAACCCGGAAAAACAAGATACACGGAACCGCTGAATGATTTACAACAATGATAATTCAAAAGCCGGTGAATGAAGCTGCTGTTTTACCAATTCAATACTTTAGTATAAACTGATCTTATGCACAATAAATTATTTGATAGCAGGGCGCCTTTATATTTTCTTGTTTTATTAACGGGTATCTCCTGTACAAGTACGCAATACGGATATACTGTTAAAGATGAAAAAAAAGACATCACGGTAGTGGAAAGTCACAACGTGATAGATTATCAAGCATTAAAACAACAGGATATACCCAGCTTTGCCAGTCGTGGCGCAGTTGGCGCCAACCGGGGTTTGCCGGTAGCAGGTGCCATCTCGCTTGCTACCAATGCCATTAAAAAAATGATTGCCGACGACCGGAAAAAATATTCCGCCGATTATTCGTTTGCCCTTAAAGATCTTTATTTTTATGACCAGCTTTCCAACGAAAATCCTTTTGACCCCGTAGGTATGCAATTTAAAGGCTTTCGCCTTGTACGGACTTATGTTGACAGGGAAGGAAATACGGATACAGCTTTTACAGCAAGTTTTGTAATAGATGCAACTCGCTCCAACGAGATCATCAATAATTCCATATTCAGGTTAAAACTTCAGGACCTTAACATCTACAAAACAAAAGCCAAGATCACAGCCGGTCAAAAGAACTGGATCAACATGGATGTGTTGATCACATTCAGCACATCTTATGTAAACAGTGCTGGACAAATGTTCATAGATGCTGAAACGGGGAAGTTTTACCTGGAATTACGTAAGGCCCCGCTTGAAAAGGGCAGCCCCGGTTATGAGGAATATTATAACAAACTGAAAGGAAAATTACTTGACGGCAAAAGTTTTATCATTCCGCGTTCCTATGGGTATTACCTTAACCAAAACGGGGAATCAAAAACCTGTTTCAGCCAGGGCGCTTATTCGATCAGCGTAAAAGTAAAAGAATGTACAAAAGACAGGTTTATCACAAAGTTGTTACTCGATAACAGCAACCAGATCATCGAAGGGATAAGTAATGAGGCCACACAATTAACGACCAAACCTGTTCCTCCCCCTCCGCCTACTACTATTATTATTAAACAATAGGTCACGGCTGAAAGGGCGATCAGATTATCATGCTGTAAATGCCGGTCTATTTTTTCTTTGGCTGGTCAGGAAAATATTTTGCCAGCAACGCTTTAAATTCAGGCGTATCCCGGATGAGTGACAGGTCATCATCACTTGTTAACATAAAATAATTGCCAAATCCCAGCTTTAATGATTTTTCAATACTTTCCAACGCAGCAGCCTTATCATTTTTCAAAGCCTTGTAACAGGCATGATGAAACCAGGTAAATACGTCCTCATCCTTAAATGTGAACATCTGGTTTAAAATATATTCAATGCCCTTTATATTTCCACTGTGCTGAGGATCCCGCAGTAAACAATAAAGAATTGAAAGATATCCGGCATACTGTAAATCAAACTGGAAGGCCGTATTGCTGAACTCCCGGAACAAGCTACTGTCGGTTACCGTATATCTTTTGCCGAAATGCAGATCAATATGGGTCACAAATGCTTCAGTAGAACTAAAGGTTTGGGCATAACCTATTGATTTAATATACCCGTTGATTGCTGACCTGTATTCACCCCGATTGAAATCAAGATTAGCTAAATTATACATCGGAAAAGGGTTGGTAGTATCAGCTTCAAGCGACATGTTGAAATACCGGCGTGCAGAATCAATTTTATGATTAACAAAATACATCTGGCCGATGTTATTGTCACAAATGGCGGGATATTTAGCTATTGCTTTGGCCTGCTGGTAATAATATACGGCGCTGTCCATATTACTTGCCCTTGCATAGAACAAGCCAATAGCGAAAAGGCCCGAAAATCTGTCTAACGAGTCTCTTATTTTATAAGCGCAAGCCAGTGCGTCCTTGTATTTACCTTCGGCGGCATACAGTTCAAATAATTGCGAACGAACCATCAACGGTTCTCTCTTTTGTGCTATGAGCTTATTGAATAATTCTTCTGCTTTATCATACTGTTTCAATTTCTTATAAAGTGATGCAAGAGAATACTTCGACCAAAAATCATTGGGCCGAAGGTCTAAATATTTTTGAAATCTGATAGCCGCCTTATCATATTCATACAAATAACAGTAAAGCTCCCCTAACTGGGATAAAGTATAGGCAGCATTAGGCTCCAGCGCCTCCGATTCTTCCATTAAACTAATTGATTTTTCCAAAGTTGGATTCTGGCCAACATTATATTCCCACTTAGCCAGCGCCCAGGTTAAAGACATTGCGTTCATGAAAAGTTTCCGGGCCTTTATGTTGTCGTACATGTAATGCTGTTCACCCAGTACCTGCATACAACTATCCAATTCAGCAGCGGCAAAAGAACATTCTTCCCTGCTGGAGAAACTAGTTTCATCTTTCAGCAAGGGTGCTACAATATTATTAAACCGCTCATTCAGGCTGGCCGCAAGATTGCGGCGCATCGAAGGAACCAGGGGATTGTCCTGGTATTTTTTTATAAAAGCCCGGTAATCTTTCAGTGCATTAGTGTCTTTTGGCCAAATCAGTTTTTTGTCTTCAAGATTCTTTTTAAAAGAGAAATAAATTTTTTTGCCCTCCTTGTCCAATGAGTCAACATATTTTTCTTCATTGCCTTTCGCATTGGCCACGGCCAGGATCGGATAATTTTGTGATTTTTGTTTTTTCAGCGCTGCCAGTATATCCGGGTTCACTGTAACAAAAGGTTTGCTAAGGTCGCCATTAACCATTGGTATCTGTTTGTCTTCACTGAAGGAAGAAACATTGTCGGTAATGTAACGCTGCAGTTCAGCGAAACTTACCTTACCATCATTGTTTTTATCCGCAAGCCCTTTCATTCCCTCTTCCAACACCAGGGAAAATAAACCCCTTCCCCCGCCCCATTCTGCACTTTCAAGAGAAATTTGATTCGGTTGGCAGGAAAGTATCTTATATTCTTTTCCCCATGAACTTGCCATGGCCGAAGCTGTTTGCGCCACTCCTTCCACACCGCCTTTTAAATTACCTGAGTGGCATGCATCTACGATAAAGATCATTTCCACTCCTCGTTGTGCCAGCGGAGATAAATACCTTTTCAGGTCCAGTATCTCAAGCACATCATCGTTCATACCAAAATAGTTTCCGTTAGGACTATTGTATAATAATAAGAGCCCATTCTCTATTTGGGTAAGGTCTTCCATATCACCATGACCTGCAAAAAAGAAATAAACCCTGTCGCCGGGTTTGGCCTTGCGGGCTACTACAGAGATGGCATCACCCACATTACTACGGGTAGCATTTTCGTTCAGAAAAGTTTCGACATTAGCCTGTGGTATTTTTCCGCCTGCATCACTGAGCAGGAATTTTTCGAAAGCCTGTGCATCCTTGTGGGCAAACTGAAGGTGGGGAACCAACTTATAATCGCTGATGCCGACAATAATGGCATAGGTATTTCCTTTTACAATATTAGTGTCTGCTTTTACGATCACGCCTCGCTCACCCGGTTGAGCAAAACTCTTTCCCAAAAGAGCAAGCAAGAAAGAAAAAAAGAAAACCCAGCGAAGTTTCATCTTTAATTAAAAATTGTCAAATGAAGTTACAAAATTCTGGTTCAAAAAGCCATAGTCGATAAAGGAAGCAGGTATTTTATGATAACGTTGGTAAAGGACAACAAATAGATTTTATGAGTCGTACTGTCAGCTTAAGTTCTAATATATAGCTTACGGGAACGGTTAAGTTTCCTTGCTGAATTTTGTGTTTTGGTGTCCAAAATGCCAAATCTGGTTGCAAGGGAGGTCGAAAAGTCATTATTTATACCCACTGGGAAAATTAATATGAATTTCACTATGATTTTAAGAGAGAAGTCTATATATTTAAGAACCATAAATTTCATAAACTCAAAAAATCAAGACAATGAAGAAAATTAAGATGTTATTATTTCTGCCGCTTCTTCTGTTGGCAACAACAGTTGTATTCGGACAAGCTGAAAAAAACATATCAGCGATGAAGGGCGGCACAAAGCTAACTGATGCTGATATAGGCTTTTTAAGCATGGTATCAAATGCCACCGTTGAAGTTAGTCGTGGCGCAGCAGTTCATGAAGCCACTGTTAACAAAATGACTTACAAGGCCGGTCAAACGCTTACCGCCGCAGATGGCAAGTCGCTTACTAAAGCTATTGATGCATTTCAAAAAACATACAAAACGCCTTCCGCATCACGTGGCGCCGGAATGTGCTATTATTGGTATTACTATTGCAATGCCTACGGTTATTGTTACTACTATAAATATTGGTATTATTGCTAATACACTTTTAAAGAGCCGGTTGAATCAACCGGCTCTTTAGTTTTTATACCATAGGCAAGTTTATCCTGGCAATTAATTATTCAAAAAATAAATACTTCTTCCAAATCCCTTAGCAAAAAATCCGAACGCTGACTACTCCTGTGCACCAGCCTCGCACTAAACTGTGAGGCTTTTTCTTTGCAGGAACTGCCCTGGCAATTGTTTTCGCTATGCCTGCTTCTTGTCTTGTTCGGGTTGTGGCCTTGTTCTGGCCGTATCATCCGTGTCAGCTGACACGGATGATACGGCCAGAACAGCCTTTAAATACGGCCACAATACGGCAAAGACCCCTGCCAGGGGTTGTGTATAGAACCTGCCTTAAACAAAGAATATATGGCAAAACGAAAAACTAATAAAGTCGTGATAGATGTTGGTGATCACATTTTTTATAAATGGAAGGGGTATGATACTATAAGGCACAAGGGCAATACCGGGAAGCAGGCACCTATAGCCAAAAAACAGGCTTCTATCCTGGGCAAGGCTTCTGCCCTCTCCGCCAGGATCAGGGCTGCTTTTGAACCCATTTTG
>OLKZ01000167.1_pt1 | contig 15217 bp, 12 predicted proteins | sample 1604431 | NCBI WGS metagenome assembly OLKZ01 (sample SAMEA104055714, study PRJEB20765) | soil metagenome | isolation source: soil
ATTGGTAGGCGCTACCAGGTCAATTTGTTTATACAGGTCTTTTGCTGTGGAAGACTGGCCCACTAAAAATTCGGGGGTTGGGTTGCTATTGGTTTTTGTGACCCTTGTTTCTTTTAAGGCAATAGCAGCGGCTGGAGCACCAGATTGATTAAGGGCTTTCTTTAAAACATTTAAAACCTCATCAGGTATCAGCGGCTTGGTAATATAATCATAGGCACCGGACCTGATCACTTCTACGGCCGTTTTAATATCGCTGTAGCCTGTCATGATCAGTACAATAGTGGCCGGGTTAAGTTGCTTTATTTCTATTAAAATATCCTTGCCGTCTTTTTTATCTCCCAGCCTGTAATCGCACAACACAATATCGAATGAACTGTTTTTAAATTTATCGATGCCTTTATTAGCAGTGTGTGCAGTTTCCACATCATACCCATTTTTGCTAAGAAATTTTTTGAGTAAGGCACATATATCTGTGTCATCATCAATTACCAGGATTCTTTTTTTCACACCGTTATTTTTTTATAAAGATCCAATGAGTTCGGAGTGTTTTATATAGCATATTTCTAAAAAAACAGGTTTACAATTTCGGCAAACACCTACATTGTAAACCCATTGCTTCTCTAAAACCTGAACTTTAATCGAAACTTTTTTTATTAAAATGTTGCTCTACTATTCAACATCAGTCATGTATTGAAAAAAGCCTGCCAAAATTGTGGCTACCTGTTTTTTAAAGCCAGGTGGGGTATTTGTGTTTAAAAAGCGCCAAAATCACCCCGTTTTGGGGAAAATAATCTTCACCGGAATAGCATCAAATGAGGCTATATAGTTTAATCAGATTTGGCCTTTTTATGATATCACATCATTTAAAACTGGCAAAATTATTGCAACGAAAAGCAATACAAACGGCAATTAGAATATTCTTATTGATCACCTGCTAAAAATTATAAGATGCTAAAGGCATTAATTATTGATGATGAAGTTGATATTTGCTACCTCTTAAGCGGTATACTCCGAAATAAAAACGTACAGACCGATTATGCAAATTCTATCCATGAGGCTTTACATGTGCTGGAAAAACATAGCCCGGAAATCATTTTTTTAGACAATCACCTTCCCGATGGAACAGGGATGGATTTTATTGACCATATTAAAAAAAATCATCCGGCTGCAAAAGTGGTGATGATCACTGCATTCGATACAGCTGCTTACAGAAGCAGGGCATTATCTGAAGGTGCAGATTTTTTTATAGCCAAACCCTTTTCCAGGGATACCATTCACCAGGCAATAGATCTGTTGGCATCTTAGAATTATTTTTTGACTTTTAGATTTCACCCGGGTATTACCGGGCTGCAGGCTTTCTGCTTCAAGGGAGAAGCATACAAACTTAAAATAGTTTTGATACAGCGAAATTTCACCGAACATAAAATTTACCGGGAGTGCCATGTAGAAAATTATGCTCAACAACAGATAAAATTCTACAATACCGGTATATCATGTTACAAAATTGAGGCAAAAATCATGGTACACATATTGCCGGTATTAATCCGATAAAATATAATTTACTTTTTATGCTGAGAAATGTCAACCAAAAGACTGGCCAGCCCATTTATCATCTTATTGCTATACTGGAAGATGCAAAAAAAGGGTACCTGAATGCTTCTGATAAGACCAAGGATGAAGTATTATCATTATTATTTGAAAATTTCAGTTACCAAAAGCTCAGGTATATGAATGAATTAAAGGAGTTGGTTAACCGCATAGGTGTGCCTTCAGTTATCGATCAGTTCACATTAAGTTTATTACACCGTACATGGTTGGATTTAAAAAACGCTTTCCGGTTCGGACAAAGAGAAGCTGTACTGAAAGCGTGTATAAAAGGTGAAGAGACAATGCTCAAAGATTATTTTACCGCCCTTGAACAAATACATCATGATGATGAAATCAAGCTGGTATTACTGCAGCAGGTGAGTGGTATTAAAACCGTATTAAATACCATTAAAGCGTATAATGCAAAAGCATATAGCTGATTGTAAACAAGATAAATACTATGCAAACTATCATGGACACGATAAACCAGGCGCTGCGGAATAAGTTACAAAGCCTCGTATCTTTTCTTATCCAGATCACCAGGGGATTTGATGCCATTGCCGAAGAAATTGATAATACTAACCTGAAAACGGCATTGATAGCTGTAGCGGTGGAGAGTAAACAATATGCTACGGAAATCAATAATCAATTGTACCTGTTTAATATTACCGTTCCATTGGAGCATACGGATCAGCTATGGGAACAGATCGAAGTAAGTATACAGGATGAAGCAGGCAGGCAAAAAGGTGGAGAAATAATAACATTATGCAACAAGTGTGAGATCTATTTTAACAAGCTATACGAAGATGTGTTGCAGGAGTATTTTCCGTACAAAAACAGTAAAGATATTATCACATACCAGTTATACGCCATCCAGTGTGCATTTATGAAAATAAGGTTGCTGAATACTCTAAGATTTAATTAACCAAAAAGTAATTTTAATAGCATTGTTACCAACGCAACAGTTAAAAATGATCAATGCAGATAATCAAATAACCCCGCTCACCCTACTCATCAGTGAATCCATGCGGGGAAACCCAAAAATGCAGAAATTGCTTTACCAGCAATTTGCTGCAAAAATGTATTTGGTATGTTTACGTTATACTAAAAATACAGCCGATGCAGAAGACATTTTACAGGATGGATTCATAAAAGTTTTCAGGAACCTCGATAAGTTTAGGGGAGATGGTTTCTTTGAAGGCTGGCTAAGAAAGATCATTATCCGAACGGCCATCAGTCATTTCAGGAACAGTGTAAAAAAAATAAACAGCTGTCAAACCGAACTCAACTATTCCCTTGAAGACAAGGAAAGAGATGTTTTTGATAAACTGGCAGAAAAAGACATCGTAGGGCTTGTGAAAAAACTCCCCCCGGGTTACCGAAAAGTATTTATGCTCTACGTAATAGAAGGATACAACCACAAGGAGATTGCCGGTATCTTAAATTGCAGCGAGGGTAACTGTAAATCGCAGCTCAACCGTTCAAGGATGCAATTACGGAAGATGCTTAAAAAAACCGCGTAAAAAAAATAACCAATCGTTATACTTCCTGCATCAAATTCCTGGTTCTTGTGAATACATTTGCCAATCAACTGAAAGTATCATCACGATTAATCATAAGAGAACTGCTACCTCCTTCAGCCGTAAGCCAGAACAGCATATTCCAGATTTTTTCCCAATAATTATTACATTTCATTTCAAAAAATTATATTAGCGGTATGACCAAAATACTTTCATCATGAAAAAAATATTCGTTTCACTGTGCCTTATACTGCTGATCAATACATATTGCAAAGCACAACAGAATTCAAAAGCTGACGGAGACTGGAGCAAACAATTCGTTACGCTAAAGAACACTCCTGAAGCCGATCTCATGATCCGGGTGGGAGATATTGACAACCTCGGGTTTGGTTGGGCCGAAGGATTCAATCCTTTCTCCGGAAAAGCTACCGACACGCATACTTTTCCCTGGGAAATTGATAACAGTAATGCCCCCGGCACCGACAGGATAATAGTTCCTTCTTCTTTTCAATATGGGAGCGTATCACCACAGGATGGCTATTCGGGTTCCACTGAAAGACAAAATACAAACCCAACCCCCATCATAATTCCATTGAAAGGGCTGGAAAATATTACAGTAAATGCTGCATCACTGCAACTTTTCATTGATGATTTCCAGTCGCCCGAATTTGAATCAAAATTTCAATTTAAGATTAACGGGATACGTTTTACAGAAGCTGAAAAAATGCTCAGCACGATCAATCAATCGGGACCAAGGGGAAAGCTCATCACGATCCGCCTGACAGATGAATTTTTGCAACTGCTGAAACCGGATGCCGAGTTGAAGATATTTATTGACGATCCCACTACAGGCTTTGGTGACGGCTTCGCCATTGATTTTGCCAAACTGCTCATTAATCCTAAAGGTGTTTTATACAAGGGAATGGTAAAAGGAAAGATCATTGACGCTGATACAAAAAACCCTATTGCACAGGCAACAGCCGGCGTAAAAGATTATGGCAGCGCCACCACAGATGCCAACGGTGACTTTTTACTAAACAATATTCCCGCCGGCCTGGGTATCGTTAACGGGTATGCGCCGGGTTATTCATCAGCAGAAAAACAGGTGGATGTAATTGCAGATGAAACCTCGGAAGAAGTATTGCTGGAATTGAAACATTCCGGAAAAGTTAAATATAATAATAAAGCATTGCAGGAAGGTGATAAAATGGTAATGAGCAATGTACAATTTGAAGTAAACAGCGCCACCCTGCTCCTTTCCGGCCAGCAGGAATTGGATAAACTGGCTGCATTCATGAAAGAAAATGCTGTTGTGGAGATCTTATTGGCCGGTTATACCTCTTCAGAAGGTTCAGCCATTTCCAACAAAGAACTTTCTTTGAAAAGGGTAAGGAGTTGTAAGAATTATCTTGCAGAAAAAGGAATTGATGAAGGCAGGGTAAGCATCAGGGGCTTCGGCGCTGAGAACCCGGTTGCACCCAACGATACAGAACCCAACCGGGCAAAGAACCGGAGGGTGGAAATGAAGATCACGAAATTATAGTAAGGGTCAGACGGCTCTAAGCCGTCAGACCCTTATATAAAAAAAGTAAGAAATTAATTCTATACAACTTATCAGGGGTCTGACGGTTTGAAACCGTCTAACCCCAATAGGGTCAGGACGGCTCTAAGCCGTCAGGCCCTTATATAAAAAAAGTAAGAAATTAATTCTATACAACTTACCAGGGGTCTGACGGTTTGAAACTGTCTGGCCCCAACAAAAAAGGAGCAAGAACTAGTCTTACTCCTGTATTAACTTTAAACTATGAACTATCAACTTTGAACTTCCTTATTCTTCCTCATCAAAACTCATCGCTTCTTTGGTCGTCATCAGCAATTCGTATTCTTCTTTGCTACCCACAATCATGTTCTCAAACTCACGTAAACCAGTACCCGCAGGAATATGATGCCCGGTGATCACGTTCTCTTTCAGCCCCAGCATCTCATCTGTCTTACCCTGTATGGCTGCAGAACTCAATACCTTGGTCGTTTCCTGGAAGGAAGCCGCGGATATCCAGCTATGCGTACCCAGTGAAGCCTTGGTGATACCCAGCAACAACGGTGAAGAAGTGGCAGGATTCGCATCACGGAATTCAGCTAATTTTTTATCGGCTCTTCTCAAAATGGAATTTTCTTCGCGTACATCCCTGAGCGTTACGATCTGGCCGGATTTTAATTTAGTGCTGTCTCCTGCTTCGGTTACCACTTTCTTATCATAGATATAGTCATTCTCCACATTAAAATCGAAACGGTCTTCAGTATCTCCTTCAAGGAATTTGGTATCGCCGGCGTCTTCAATTGTTACTTTACGCATCATCTGCCGAACGATCACTTCAATATGTTTATCATTGATCTTCACACCCTGTAAGCGATATACTTCCTGTATTTCGTTCACCACATATTCCTGCACCGCAAACGGCCCTTTGATGGCAAGGATATCTGCCGGTGCGGTTTGCCCGTCACTTAATGCAGCGCCCGCTTTCACAAAGTCGCCATCCTGCACCAATATCTGGCGGCTCAACGGAACCAAGTATTTTTTTACCACGCCGTCTTTTGCTTCCACAATGATCTCCCTGTTACCACGTTTGATAGCGCCGAAGGTAACCACACCATCAATTTCACAAACCACGGCAGGATTGCTCGGATTTCTTGCTTCAAACAATTCCGTAACACGGGGTAAACCACCGGTAATATCTTTCAACTTGCTTAATACCCTTGGGATCTTAACCAATACCTGGCCGCTTCTCACATCATCGCCTTCTTCCACATCGATATGAGAGCCTACCGGTAAATTATACACTTTCTTATCCTTTCCTTCAATAATGATAGAAGGTAGTTTGGTTTTATCTTTCGTTTCAATAACCACTTTTTCCCTGTGGCCGGTCTGCTCATCCGCTTCATCACGGTAAGTAATACCCTCAATTAAACTTTCAAATTTAACGATACCGTGTGCTTCAGCAACAATTACATTATTGAACGGATCCCAGGTACAGATGATATCACCTTTCACAACCTTCTGGCCGTCCTTTACATTTAGGACAGCGCCATAAGGAATGTGCATTGTGTTCAATAACCTGTCAGATTTCACATCAATACATCTTATTTCACCCGTACGGCCAATAACCACATTTATTTTCTTTCCTTCATGATTCTCTGTATGTACACTGCGTAATCCGTCAAACTGGATGGTACCGTCGAACTTTGCCGGCAAAGTAGATTCCACTGATGCGGAACCGGCCACACCACCCACGTGGAAGGTACGAAGCGTTAGCTGCGTTCCCGGCTCACCGATACTTTGTGCAGCAATGATACCCACAGCATCACCCCTTTGCGCCAACATACCGGATGCCAGGTTTTTACCATAACATCTTACACATACTCCTCGCTTACTTTCGCAAGTGAGCACCGAACGTATCTCTACAGATTCAATTCCGCTTTCGTCAATTCTCTTCGCCATTTCCGCACTGATCTCTGCACCTGCTTCGATCAGTAATTCTTCGGTCAATGGATGATATACATTATGTAATGATGTTCTTCCTTCGATCCTGTCACTCAATGGTTCAATGATATCTTCATTATCTTTTAATGCAGAAGTTGCAATACCACGTAATGTGCCGCAATCTTCTTCATTGATCACCACGTCCTGGCTAACGTCCACCAAACGGCGGGTCAGGTAACCGGCATCGGCTGTTTTGAGGGCCGTATCCGCCAAACCTTTACGGGCACCATGCGTGGAGATAAAGTATTCCAATACACTTAAACCATCTTTAAAGTTGGCAAGGATTGGGTTCTCGATGATCTCGCTTCCTGATGAACCGGATTTACGCGGCTTGGCCATCAAACCCCTTAAACCGGCCAGCTGCTTGATCTGCTGCTTGCTACCGCGGGCGCCGCTGTCGAGCATCATGTACACCGAATTGAAGCCCTGTTTATCGGCCGCCAATTCGCGTATAAGCGTTTCGGTTACCTTCGTATCCACACGGCTCCAGATATCAATGATCTGGTTGTAACGTTCATTGTTGGTGATCAATCCCATATTATAGTTTTCCCACACTTCATCCACTTCCACCTGGGCATTGTCGATCATTTCCTGTTTTACAGCAGGGATGATCAGGTCGTTGATATTAAATGATAACCCGCCGCGGAATGCCATGCGGTATCCCAGTGTTTTAATATCATCCAGGAACCTGGCGGTGATAGGAACACTTGTCCATTTAATGATATCACCAATGATCTCCCTCAACGCTTTCTTGGTCAACAAGGCATTAATGAAACCAACGGTCTTGGGTACATGCTGATTAAAGATCACACGGCCCACGGTGGTTTCAATTAATTTATTGGTTAACGTACCATCAGGGTTACGGAAATCCGCCCTTACTTTTATATTGGCATGCAGGTCGATCACTTTTTCATTGTATGCAATGATCACTTCTTCGGCAGAATAAAACGACTTGCCTTCTCCTTTCACTTTATCTGTCTCCGTTGATTTTTTACCCTTTGTGATATAATACAATCCCAATACCATGTCCTGTGAAGGAAGTGTAATGGGTGTACCATTTTGCGGATTCAATATATTATGAGACGATAACATCAGCAACTGCGCTTCCAACACTGCAGCGTTGCTGAGCGGCACGTGAACAGCCATCTGGTCACCATCAAAATCCGCATTGAAGGCCGTTGTTACCAACGGGTGTAATTGTATCGCTTTACCTTCTATCAGTTTTGGCTGGAAGGCCTGGATAGACAAACGGTGAAGCGTAGGGGCCCTGTTCAACATCACAGGATGGCCCTTCAAAATATTTTCAAGAATATCCCAAATGATGGCTTCTTTCTTATCAACTAATTTTCTTGCACTTTTCACCGTTTTCACAATGCCTCTTTCAATGAGTTTGCGGATGATGAACGGCTTGAATAATTCTGCCGCCATATCTTTTGGCAAACCGCACTCATGCATTTTCAATTCAGGTCCCACCACAATTACTGAACGGCCGGAATAATCCACACGCTTACCCAATAAATTCTGGCGGAAACGTCCCTGCTTGCCTTTCAATACATCACTCAATGATTTCAAAGCCCGTCCGCCCTCTGCTTTTACGGCATTGGATTTACGGCTGTTATCAAACAAAGAATCGATGGCTTCCTGGAGCATACGTTTTTCATTACGCAGGATCACTTCGGGCGCCTTGATCTCCAGTAATCTTTTCAACCGGTTATTACGGATGATCACACGGCGATAGAGGTCATTCAGATCAGAAGATGCAAAACGACCACCATCTAACGGTACCAATGGACGCAATTCCGGCGGAATCACAGGAATATATTGCATTACCATCCATTCGGGGCGGTTGTTGATCCGGGTATTGGCATCGCGGAAACTTTCTACTACGCTTAAACGCTTTAAGGCATCTGCCTTGCGTTGCTGCGAGGTTTCATTTGCAGCAGCATTACGAAGGTCAAAACTCAACTGGTCCAGGTCAATGCGTTGCAGCATATCATGTACGGCCTCGGCACCCATCTTGGCGATGAACTTATTCGGATCTTCATCCGGTAAATGCTGGTTGTCTTTCGGCAGCGTGTCTAATATGTCTAAATATTCTTCTTCTGTTAAAAGGTCGCTGTAGTTCTGGCCCTTGTCTGCACGGATACCCGTTTGTATCACTACAAACCGTTCGTAATACACGATGCTCTCTAATTTTTTAGAGCTCATTCCCAACAGGTAACCGATCTTATTCGGTAATGATTTAAAATACCAGATATGCACTACCGGCACCACCAATTTGATGTGGCCCATTCTTTCCCTGCGTACTTTCTTCTCCGTTACTTCCACACCGCAACGGTCGCACACGATACCCTTATAACGGATACGCTTATACTTTCCGCAGGCACATTCATAATCTTTTACCGGCCCGAATATCCTTTCGCAAAACAAACCATCTCTTTCAGGTTTGTAAGTACGATAGTTAATGGTTTCCGGCTTTAAAACTTCACCATAGCTTTTTTCCAAAATGCTGTCGGGCGAAGCCAAACCAATGGTGATCTGGGAAAATGTTGGCCTTGGACGGTTTTCTTTTTTGAATGCCATATTGTAATTTTCTGTTTGTAGTTTGTTGTTTTTTGTTACCGGCTTTTTCAGCTTTATTCAACATCGTTGTGTCACTCACTTCAACTTTCTCAGCTCAATTCAACTCCCATTATTCTCTTCCCAGTTCCCCCTTTAGGGGGGAGGGGGTGTCTAATCAAACCTCAGGTCCAGCCCCAATCCCCTCAGTTCATGCACCAACACATTGAATGATTCAGGAATACCGGCCCTAGGAATATTATCACCTTTCACGATCGCTTCGTATGTCTTGGCCCTTCCAATGATATCATCAGATTTAAGGGTCAGCAATTCCTGCAAAATATTCGATGCGCCATAAGCTTCCAATGCCCAAACTTCCATCTCACCAAAACGTTGTCCGCCGAACTGTGCCTTACCACCCAATGGTTGTTGTGTAATTAAACTGTATGGCCCTATCGAACGGGCGTGCATCTTATCATCCACCATGTGGTGCAACTTGATGATATAAATGATACCCACGGTTGCTTTCTGGTCGAAGCGTTCACCGGTTTCGCCATCATATAAATAGGTGTGGCCAAAGAGCGGCAGGTCTGCTTTTGCAATATTCTCTGCGATCTCAGCTACTGAAGCACCGTCAAAGATGGGTGTGGCAAAACGAACGCCTAATTTTTCCCCGGCCCAGCCCAACACAGTTTCATAGATCTGCCCAAGGTTCATACGACTGGGTACGCCCAATGGATTCAGCACAATATCAACCGGTGTTCCGTCTTCTAGGAAAGGCATATCTTCCTGGCGAACGATCTTGGCAACAATACCTTTGTTACCGTGACGCCCCGCCATTTTATCACCCACTTTCAGTTTACGTTTCACCGCCATGTACACTTTCGCTAATTTCAATACACCCGCCGGTAATTCATCACCGATAGAAATATTGAATTTCTCTCTCTTGTATCTTCCCAGTTCTTCGTTGAACTTGATATTAAAGTTGTGCAACAACACATTGATGAGTTCATCAGTCTTGGCATCCCCGCTCCATCCCAATGGATTCACGTTCTGGTAATCAATGTTCGCTAAATTCTTGGCATTGAATTTTGAGCCCTTCCCGATCAGTACTTCGCCGAAATTATTGCTCACCCCCGAACTGGTCTTGTCTTTCAGCAGGGTTTGCAGTTTGTTGATCAGTAATTCCATCAGGTCAACCTCATTCTTCTCGTGCGTTTTCTCGATCTTTTCCAGTTGCGCTTTCTCCCTTACTTTGGCATTCTTATCTTTCTTTGCACGCTGGAATAATTTTTTATCAATGATCACACCTTCTGTACCGCTCGGAGCTTTTAATGAAGCGTCTTTTGCATCGCCGGCCTTATCGCCAAAGATGGCACGCAGCAACTTCTCTTCAGGAGTTGGGTCGCTCTCTCCTTTTGGAGTTATCTTTCCGATGATGATATCACCTTCCTTGATGTGAGCGCCGATGCGGATGATGCCATTCTGGTCAAGGTCCTTCGTCGCTTCTTCACTTACGTTAGGAATATCCGGCGTTAATTCTTCCTCTCCCAGTTTGGTATCACGTACCTCAATCTCAAACTCACTGATATGGATAGACGTAAACAAATCTTCTTTTACCACTTTCTCACTGATCACGATCGCATCTTCAAAATTATATCCCTTCCAGGGCATGAAGGCTACTTTCATATTTCTTCCCAGGGCCAGTTCACCACCCTTGGTGGCATAGCCTTCGGTTAAGAAATCGCCTTCGCTCACTTTTTGTCCTTTAATAACAGCAGGGCGCAGGTTGATACAGGTTTCCTGGTTGGTGCGAACGAACTTGGTGAGTTTATATATGATCAGGTCCTCGTCAAAACTTACGAGTTGCTGAATATCATTTCTTTTATAACGTACATGAATTTCATTGGCATCCACAAATTCCACCACCCCATCGCCGTCTGCATGGATCTGGATCCTTGCATCCCTTGCCGCCTTGCCTTCCAAGCCTGTACCCACGATCGGCACTTCTGGTTTGATCAGGGGCACAGCTTGGCGCTGCATGTTTGATCCCATCAATGCACGGTTGGCATCATCATGCTCGAGGAAAGGAATTAATGATGCGCTTAAACCAACGATCTGGTTGGGCGCCACATCCATGTATTCCACTTCGTGTTTATCAAGGATCGGGAAGTCACCGGTCTGGCGGCTCTTGATCTTATCTTCCACGAAATTTCCTTTGGCATCCATTTCAATATTTGCCTGGGCGATCTTTGCAGTATCTTCTTCTTCCGCACTCAGGAAAGTGATCTTCTTCATATCCGCCTTTCCATCAGTTACTTTATGATAAGGAGTTTCAATAAAACCCATATCATTGATCTTAGCGTGTACGCATAAGGTAGAGATCAAACCGATATTTGGTCCTTCCGGAGTTTCAATTGTACATAAGCGGCCATAATGAGAATAGTGCACATCACGTACCTCGAAACCCGCTCTTTCCCTGCTTAAACCACCGGGCCCCAGTGCGGAGATACGACGCTTATGCGTGATCTCACTCAGGGGATTGGTTTGATCCAGGAACTGGGAAAGCTGTGATGTTCCGAAGAAGGAATTGATCACAGAAGACAATGTTCTTGCATTGATCAGGTCTACGGGGGTAAACACTTCATTGTCACGTACGTTCATTCTTTCACGGATGGTACGGGCCATACGGGCCAATCCAACACCAAACTGGGCATACAATTGTTCACCCACGGTACGCACACGACGGTTACTTAGATGATCAATATCATCCACTTCACTTTTACCATTGGTGAGTAATACCAGGGTTTTGATGATGGCGATGATATCGTCTTTGGTCAATACTTTCTTTTCGATCGGAAAATTCAATCCCAGGCGGCGATTAATTTTATAACGGCCAACTTCGCCCAGGTCGTAACGCTTGTCGCTGAAAAATAATTTATCAATGATACCACGCGCCGTTTCATCATCAGGGGCATCAGCACCACGCAATTGCTTGTAGATATGCTGTACCGCTTCCAGTTCACTGTTGGAAGTATCTTTATTCAATGTATTATAAATGATCGCATAATCCCCGCTCACTTCTTCCTTTTGGATAAAGATGCTTTTTACATCCATTTCAAGGATCAGTGCAATATTGGTTTCATCCAATACGCTGTCTCTTTCCAAAACGATCTCATTTCTTTCAATAGAAACCACTTCACCTGTATCTTCGTCCACAAAATCTTCCACCCAGGTACGCAATACGCGGGCGGCTAAACGCTTCCCGATGCAGCCCGCCAAAGTTTTTTTATCTGCCTTTACTTCATTGGCCATTCCAAATAATTCCAGGATGTCTTTATCGGTTTCAAAACCTATTGAACGCAACAAAGTGGTAACAGGGAATTTTTTCTTACGGTCGATATAAGCAAACATCACGTTATTGATATCGGTGGCAAACTCCATCCAGGCTCCTTTAAAAGGAATGACCCTTGCAGAGTAGATCTTCGTTCCGTTCGGGTGTACCGACTGGCCAAAGAACACACCGGGTGAACGATGCAACTGGCTCACCACAACCCTTTCGGCACCATTGATCACAAAGGTTCCACGGGGTGTCATGTAAGGGATATTACCCAGGAATACATCCTGGACAATGGTCTGGAAATCCACGTGCTCTTCATCGTTACAGCTTAAGCGTAGTTTTGCTTTTAACGGTACCGCGTAGGTGAGCCCTCTTTCAATACACTCTTCAATAGTGTAACGCGGGGGGTCAACGAAATAGTCGAGAAATTCCAGCACGAAAATGTTTCGTGTATCCGTGATAGGAAAATTTTCCTTGAATACACGGAACAAACCCTCAACATTTCGCTTGTCGGGGGTGGTTTCTAACTGGAAAAAATCTTTAAATGACTGGATCTGGATTCCTAACAAATCGGGTGTTTCCGCCAGGAGTTCAACTTTTCCAAAATTGATTCGCTTAGCGGGCGTAGTTTTTGTTGCAGACATATTGTATAATAAGACGTTTAAGTGTGCAGAAGATCCTTTAGCAGCAGGCTTGTTGGCAACTGGCACCACTAAGCCTAAATTAAAGGAGGGCAAAGGTAGGGAAATTATTCCAATTTTTTAATTACGATATACGATTTTTTGCGGAATTGGAAGGGTTTTTGTGGATAAGTTCAGGAATACGAGGTTTTTTCGCTTCCGGGGCGGTTTTCCGGCGATTTTGGGCGCTTCGGGGAACAGAGATCCCGGGTATTTCCATCCCGATCCGGATCAATTATTATGAGAGGGATTTTTATACTTCACAGTATGCTTATATTTTGGCTTCCGGTACACTTTGGTTTGCTTTGAACTATCTGCTACAGGCTTCATTGCCATACTGTCGATGACAGCCTTTCTTGCAATACTATCGGCCCTGGCTTTCAAAGCTGAATCACGTTTTCTTATAGCATCCTGCATTGCCGGAGTTACACCCCAATTATCATTACCTGTTATTTTAAATGTTTTATCTTTTCCACTATGGCTGCGAAGAGCGATCTTTTCAGTTTGTGCATAACTACTGGCAAAAACCAGCAGGATGACCAGGGTAAAAATCAATTTTTTCATGGTACATTTTTGAAAGCAATTTATATTATTTTTATAAGACGTGCAACAGGTTTAACTTTTACCAAACATGCTAAATAAGATTTTAACAAGGTTCATTTTCGTGTTTGTTACGCTATTTATAATTTCTGTTCCCTTTCCACATCCTTTCATGCCTGATATTGCAGGCTGGTTGCATCCGTTCTTTGAAGGATTGGTAAAATGGACCGGTACTCATATCCTGCACATTCAACATCCTTACACTACCCGGTTGGTTTCTGATTCAACCGGATTGTATATACATGTATTTATATTGAGCATTCTTTCCATAATAATTGCATCGGCCTGGATCATTTCCGAAAAAGCAAATAGCAATTACGAAAAGGTTTTTTATTGGTTTACCATCGTAATAAGTTATTACCTGGCATTACAGTTATTTGATTATGGTTTCAACAAGATCTTTAAATGGCAGTTTTATTTACCCGAACCCAATACACTATATTCCACGCTGGGCAATACACACCGCGACCTGTTGTATTGGAGCACCATGGGGTTATCCAGGCCTTATACAATTTTTGCAGGCACCACGGAGATCATCGCCGCGGTATTACTGCTTTTTAAACGTACCCGCCTTGCCGGTGCATTATTTGCATCCATCGTGCTCACCAATGTGATCGCAATTAATTTTTGTTATGATATTTCTGTAAAAATTTTTTCCTGTTTTTTATTACTGCTATGCATGGTCATCATTGCACCGCATGCCAGCCGTTTATTTACATTTTTTTTTGATGCAAAAAACAGCCGTGGAAAAAAAGATACTATAACAACCGGCACTACAAAAACAAATTGGTTGTATGTGATCATTAAAGCAGGAGTAGTAGTGTATATGCTCTTCAGCACTTTATATGTTTATTTCAATGAAAATAATTTCAATGATGACAAGGCCGCCCGGCCAAAGTTTCATGGTGCCTATGATGTTGTTACTTTTGTAAATAATGGAGATACCTTACCCCCTTTATTAACCGATACAACCAGGTGGAAACGGGTATTTGTACATAGAAGGGGTTACCTGATCACCCAGGATATGAATGATAACATGCAGGATTATGTTTTAGTGACAGACACTGTAAAACATCATTTTATCATTGAAAGAGAAGATGATAAAAAGGAATTTGTATTAAATTATTTTCAATCTCCTGACAGTACACTCCATTTATCCGGCATCATTGATAATAATAATTTATTTATTACACTTAAAGCAATTGATATATCCAGGTTACCCGCACTCCAAAATGAATTTAACTGGACGATTGATAACTAGCATTCCCACAATCCCGATAAAAGTATTTTTCGTTGGTTCTTAGTGGCTCCTATGTTTGTAAAACTACAATAAATAGCTCTTTGAGATTATAATAAGATACCAATAGATTTGATAATTAAAAGTGAAAAAGGG
>OLKZ01000233.1_pt1 | contig 14154 bp, 13 predicted proteins | sample 1604431 | NCBI WGS metagenome assembly OLKZ01 (sample SAMEA104055714, study PRJEB20765) | soil metagenome | isolation source: soil
AGCAGATGTTTCCATTTATAAATGGTAGCTGTGAAATACTGCGGCCAGTATTCAGGGTAGGATTGATTCATTATGCTAATCTATATAAATTGAGGCAAATTGTTTTAAACTCGTTTTTCGCCGTTGGTCGGAGACCAGACGGCGGCGCTCAGGAGTGGTGGCAGCTGGCTTACGAATGTTTAGCGGGACACTCACCTACGGCGGTAGAAGGTATCCGCCATCTACATTATAATATGAGCTTGCATAAGAAGAAAATAAATCATACTATTGTAAATCCGTTTTATTTTAGTCGGGATCATTGGATTATGAACCCGCTTAATATCAAATAATGAAAAAAATGAAAAAAATATTATTCGCAATTTGCATGGTACTTGGTTTCACCAGCTTTAGTTTTGCACAAAAACAGAAAAACAACAACCAACAACAGGAACCGCCGCAAAAAAATGTAAATAAAGCTCCTGTCAAACCCAAATGGTGGATCAATCCTTTCCCCCACTATCCCAGCGGCCCCATAGATTCATTTGCTCTTAGAAAGAGAAATGGTACACCTTACAAGCCTAGTGGGAAAAATAATAAACATAATTAGGTCAATATCAGCGGACCCCGGAAAAGCACACGATACAACCGACGTACTTATAAGTGATTGTATATGCCATTTCTTTTTGTTTTTGAGTTGAAGACATTAGCAGGAAGGCAACAATAAGTGAAGGTTCAGTTTAATTTTTCCGCCGTGGTTGGTGTTCCCCAAAAATCATTCGCAAGGCAGCAGCCGTTACCCGTGAGCCCCGTTGCGTGGTCTTTGACCAGCCACGAACGAAATTCCTTTTTTGTTTCAAATGACCGGAAGTATTAACCAAAAACAAAAGAGGCAGTCTCAAAAGTTATTTTTTGTCGTGCTCCCCCTTACTGCGAAAAGTTGCAACTTTTTATGGGAGTAAGGTCCTGCTCATGAAAATTCGTTCAATTAAACAGTTGTTCTACTGTTTGCATTGGAATAAACATTCGCGTACTATCGGGCAGGGAAATAAACCCATACTTTGTATAAAAGTCAGTGGCGCCCTGATCAATTGGATCAACGATAACTGCCATGGATGCGGTACTGCCTGAAGCTGCGTCAAAACTTCTTTTCAAAGCATCTATCAATAACAACTTTCCTAATTTTTGTCCCTGGAATTTATTGTCAACTGCTAAACGACCTAATAATGTTACCGGCAAATCCTTGTACCTGGGAAATTGTTTAATTATGGGTTCAGGTAATTGAGACCGAGGGATTGAGCCATTGGAAAGTGTGTAATAACCTTTGATTTCCTTACCGTCATCAGACAGAACAAAACAAGCGGAAACCCTTCCTTTCACATCTTGTTTGGCTTGTTTTTGAATGTAGTTATCCAGCATGGCCTTACCACAAGAGAACTTTGCTTTCTCATGTGTGGTCGCCAATAGAATTGTTATATAACTCATTTTACGGTTACTTGTTTTAAGTAACGCTGCGAAGCCTCTTTTAAAGCTTTATTAGGCTTTGGAGGATTAATAAGCGCATCAAAAAACAATTCCCTATCTGCTTCAGAAGAAAGTATGGCATTGTGTTTTTCAACAATGTTGGTAGCAACTTCCTGAGTTGTATGAATAACAAACTCCGACAAAGACTTAAAGCCTCTTATTTTCGCTGCCCTTTCAAAAAGATCCTTTTGACTACGGGAAAGCCTGGCATCAAATCTTGCCTGTGATTTTACTTTTGATTTGGGGTTTGTTTGATTCATGATAATATAGTTAAAACAAATGTACGGTTATTTTCCGTACGTTTAAATAATATATAGTTAAAGCCCATTATCGCTTGCCATCTTATTGAGTTAGGGATTACCCGAGTTGCGTTATTTTTAGCTCCCTCAAAATGATTGGAAATAACCAAATAAAAAGAGTTACAGAATATAATTCTATAACTCTTATACTTTTATACCTATTCCCCCTATCCGACTTGAACGGATGAAGGGTTTCCAGTTAGTGAAAGCAAATGGGTTGCTGACGAATAACTATATTCTGCAGATACAGAAAGTTGTGGAACAAAACAGCGCCGGCTTTAGAAAGTTGCCGGGTACAAAATTATTAAATGATAAAACCGGCGAAATTATTTATACACCGCCGCAAGATCATGAAACAATCGTGTTATTGATGAATAATCTGGAGGCATTTATCAATGATGATTCGCTAATGGATGCAGACCCACTGATAAAGATGGCAATTATACATCACCAATTTGAAAGTATTCATCCTTTTTATGATGGTAATGGCCGTACTGGTAGAATTATTAATATGCTTTACTTAGTGCAAAAAGGGCTGTTGCATTTACCGGTCTTGTATTTGAGTCGTTACATTATTAAACATAAAAATGATTATTACCGTTTACTGCAGGAAGTAAGAACAAAAAGCGATTGGGAGGAATGGTTGCTCTTCATACTGGATGGCGTGGAAAAGACAGCCAACGAGAGTGTGATACTGATTAAAGCCATTAAGAAACTGATGGAGGAATACAAGCATCGAATCCGAAAACAATATCCGAAAATGTATAGCCAGGATTTATTAAATAATCTCTTTAAATATCCTTATACTAAAATAGAGTTTATTCAAGCGGATCTTCAGGTAAGCCGAAATACCGCTATCAGGCATCTTGAACAACTCGTAAAAGAGAAAATATTGGTTAAACACAAGATTGGAAGAGGGAATTATTATGAAAACCGGGAATTATTCAAATTGTTGAGCGGGAATTGAATACAAGATGATCGCAAAATAAAAAGGGTCATACTATCAAAGTATAACCCTTATACATTTATGTTTCGTTCCCCTTATTGACGAAAGATGCAACTATGAAAAATTAAGGGAAGTAACATTCATTTATAAATCATTGATCTAGTTTATGCAAATCTAAAGGAAGCTGCATAACAGTATCAATTTGACCGATCAAGCCTAAGTAGCTATCTTTTGTTGGTTTTTATAAGATCAGGGCGATGGCGAAGACGCACACCGGCGGCGCCCGAGAATTAGATGATCAGATTATTGATAATTATTATTAAGCTGTGTATATTGGGTTGATTTTTTAACAACTCAAAAAAACGAAAAATGAAAAAGCAATTTAATGTTTACTATCAACGAGCAGCGTTAATCGCAACGTTGCCGTTATTACTCGCAGCTGCAAGCTGCACTTCGCCTGCAAAAGAGAATTCCGCAGCTTTTGATCTGGTCGCCGCTCAAAAAGCAATTGATGCAAGGAACGTCGTTTTTATGGAGGCCTGGAACAAAGGCGATTCGGTGGCCGTAGCTAATTGTTACATGGCAGATGCCAAGATCATGCCACCTAATTCAGCGGCGATATCGGGCAAAGATAAAATAGTGCACTTTTTGGCTGAGAATTTTAAAGAAGCCCCAGGTATAAAAATGACCACAAATAATCTTTTTGGAAACGAAGACCTGCTGGCTGAAGATGGCTCCTGGGTATTAATGGATAAACAAGGAAAAATTGTGGATCAGGGTAAGCAGATTGAAGTGTGGAAAAAAGAAGACGGCACATGGAAGTTGCTCCGCGATTGCTTTAATTCTGATATGCCTGTTCCCCCACCGGCAAAGTAAAAGTGGAATTCGGCACAACCGGCACAATATGACCTGCTGATAGTAAAAAGGGTCATACTATCAAAGTATAACCCTTTTACTTTTATATCCGCTCCCCCTATCCGACTTGAACGGATGACCCTCTGATTAATCCCGCATGTGCGGGACTCTAACCAACTGAGATAAGGAGTCTTGAGGTATAAATGAGGGATTTATTAATTGTTCAATGAATTTTCTGGTTTTCTGTTTCTTAATGAATCTTTCAATTTTAATAGCCTCCCTTTCTTTATCCCCACATTCAAAAACAGCTGCCAGGCTCCATGGCCGGTATTTGGAAGTATACGTGTTAAAGTGTTCCTGGTTATTGTGCTGAATTAATCTGCTTAAGTAATTACTGGTATAGCCAACATAATATTTGTCATGCTTCTCTGAAAACAAAATATAGATATAGTAACAAATAGGGCCCATTTTACAAAATTGTGCGAATGGAGTAAGTTTAAAAAAGGAAAAACCCCGGCAAATGCCAGGGTTTTTCTTCCCCTATCCGATCCCGGATGGCCGGGACAGGCTTTGAAGGATGACCCTCTGATTAATCCCGCACGTGCGGGACTCTAACCAACTGAGATAAGAAGGATAATGAAAAAGCCAATCGAGTTTCGATTGGCTTTTGCTCCCCCTATCCGACTTGAACGGATGACCCTCTGATTAACAGTCAGATGCTCTAACCAACTGAGCTAAGGAGGAGTGTACCCTTATTGGGGCTGCAAAAATAGGGGTTTTTAGTTTTCAGAAGAAAAATAAACGAAACTATTTCAACCAGCCAAACAGGCTACTGTCGGCAATTCCAACAAAAACACCCTCATTTCGTATCTCCACCGGAAAAGTTTTTAAATAATATCCTTCCCCGCTTATATTACGCCCGTTTTGCATACTGAACTTATAGCGGTGCATGGGACAAACAATATTGCCGGAAACATCCAGGTATCCTTCTGCCAGTGTGCCGCCCGCGTGCGGGCATTTATGTGTACAGGCATAGATGGTATTGTTGTGTAACCCGAGGCAGATCTTTTTACCATTGACCTCCATCTCTGTTAACCCACCTGAAGAAAAATTAATTTCTGCAATGCTATCGGCGATCTTGTGCCATTTATATTTTTGGGAAGATGACATTGATTTAATATTATAGATATCTGCCTTCGGCAGATATGTTTTTGTCACAGATGGCCGCTGATTGTTGCACAGATCACTCAGAAAATATGAGTGATCTGTGCAACAATCCTTTAAATCTGTGACCAGCTCTTTGCAGCGAAGCTGCTCAATAAAAGAATTCTGCGCGGTATGGATAACGGATATGATACATCTCCCTTACTTTATTCAATATCGTTTGCCGTAATATATCCATGTTGGTTTTTTTTGTTGCTGATACAAAAACACAATTGCCATTTGTTTCTGTTTGCCAGCGTTGCTTTAATTCATTGAGTATTTCGGTCTTCACTTCGGGCTGCAGCCATTTATCAAATGCCTGCTCTTCATATTTATCCATTTTATTGAATACCGTGATCACCGGTTTATCTGCTGCACCTATTTCTGCCAACGTGGTATTCACTACCAGCAATTGCTCTTCGTATTGCGGATGGGCAATATCTACCACGTGCAATAACACATCCGCTTCCCTCACTTCATCCAGTGTGCTTTTAAAACTCTCTACAAGATGATGTGGTAATTTTCGTATAAACCCCACCGTATCGCTGAGTAAAAAAGGCGTTTGTTCAAATACCACTTTTCGCGTGGTGGTATCCAGCGTGGCAAATAATTTATTTTCGGCAAATACATCACTCTTGCTTAACTGGTTCATCAGCGTGGATTTGCCCACATTGGTATAGCCCACGAGTGCCACGCGGATAAATTCTCCACGCTCTTTTCTTTGCGTGAAGGATTGTTTGTCAATTTCGGCTAAGCGTTTACGTAATAAGCTGATCTTGTCTTTTACGATCCTTCTGTCGGTCTCGATTTCCGTTTCGCCGGGGCCCCTTGTTCCCACGCCGCCACCCTGGCGTTCCAGGTGTTTCCACATTCCTTTTAAACGGGGCAGGATATACTGGTACTGTGCCAGTTCTACCTGTGTCTTTGCCTGTGCGGTTTTTGCACGACTGGCAAAAATGTCCAGGATCAGGTCACTCCTGTCGATGGTTTGTACATTCAGTTCTTTTTCTATGTTCTGAATTTGCGAACCGGTCAGTTCATCATCGAATATCACTAAGCTGATATTGCCCTTTAATAAAATGAATTGCTTTATTTCTTCGAGTTTTCCTTTGCCAACAAAGATCTTGCTGTCGGGGTGAGGTAGTTTTTGGGTGAATCTTTTTACCGCATTTGCACCGGCTGTTTCGGCTAAAAATGCCAGTTCATCGAGGTATTCATTTACCAGTGGCTCGGTTTGTTCTTTATAGATCAGGCCCACTAATATGGCGTTCTCCTGCTGGTTTGTTATTTTTTGTTTTTTATCTATCAAAGCATTTGTTTTTATCTGCCTTCCGCGAGGCCTTGCGGGCGGCAGGTGTTTTTTACCACAGATGACCACAGATTTGTTTCACAGATAATAAAGATTTTTTATCCTGCCTCCGGCAGTGATTAATCAGATTTCTTTAATTTGAATAATCTGTGCTAATCTGTGCATATATCTTATTTAATCTGTGGTTAATCTCTACTACAAAAGTAAAGCGTTCCGGGTAGCTATCCGGAACGCTTTTATTAAACGGGTTATTCTTTAATTTTTGCCGGCGGTATTACCTGCACTTACCCACTTTTTCATTTCCTCACAACTTTGATATTCCTGGTCGACCCTGATAAAATAAGTGGGTATCTTTTTATTGAACCAGCTTTCTATTGCATCGTTCTTCTTCTCATCCAGCGCCCTTTGGGCAACCCTGCTATAATCGTCTTTCAGGTTTTCGCGGTGCGGGGCTGTTCTTGTTTTCAGGAACACGATGTGTACTCCTTTTTTCCCTCTTTCATCGGTAAATTCCACAGGCTTCGAGTATTCTCCCACTTTAAGGTCTTTCAGCATTAACACCATGTCTTTATCCAACTGGTCGATGGTAAGAAAAGTACTGCCGTCTTTACCGGTTACCTGGCCTGCAGTAAATTTGTTGTTATCATCATTACTATACTGGTTTACCGCCTGGCCAAACTGCAATCTTCCTGCGATGATATCTGTCCTTACCGAGTCTAATTTTGCCAAGCCGGCTTTTATTTCAAATGAAGTAACCACTGGGATCAATAGTATATGCCTTACCGTGGCATCATCACCAGCCCGGCTCACCATTTGTATGATATGATAACCAAACTTCGATTTAAAAGGATTCGAGATCTGTCCTTCTTTCAATGAAAATGCTTTCAATAACCAGGTAGGATCCAGGTCTTTTGAATTACGGTTAATATCATACTTTCCACCGGTGGTTTTGCTTCCGGGGTCCTCGGTATATTCCGAGGCAAGTGTAGCAAAATCTTTTTTACCACTTTCTATCAGCTGTTTATAGTCTTTCAGCCGGTCAATACAATATTGTTCTGCATCCCTGCTTGCTTTGGGATATAGCAGGATCTGGTTGATCTCCACTTCGCTTTCATAAAGGAACAAACTGTCTTTAGGTATTTTATTAAAATAACTCTTTACTTCGTTGGGCGTTATTTTAATATCTTCCACAATTTTATTGCGCATGGCCTGTGCCAGTTTCCTGTCCCTGAAGCCTTCTTTAAAATCTTCTTTTAACTGGTAGATTGTTTTGCCTGCAACTTTTTCCAGTTCATCTTTTGAGCCATACTGGCTGGTAAAATAACGGATCTGGTTATCAATGTCTGATTCCACTTCTTCATCCGATACCGGCAACGAATCTTTTTCGGCCTGCAATACCAATGCCTTGATCCCCATGGCCTGCTCCAGGGTCATACATCTTCCGTTTTCCGGTACTTCAATACCCTGCCGCTGCATATCTATGATGCTGTTATCAATATCACTTTTTAAAATGATCTTATCACCCACCACAGCAATGATCTTGTCAGCAACAACTTTTTTGGGTTGTGATGACTGCGAAAAAACCAGCGTCGAAACAATGATGGCGATTATACTTAGTAAACTACGTTTCATAATAAAATTTAAGTCTTCAAAATTACAAGGGTAAATTCAAATCAAAAGTTAAATCTCAAAGGCAAAAGTCTAAAGTGAAAACCAAAAACTTAGAGTGTCTCAAAATTTAGGGTGTTACTCTTACTTTGAAGTTTTGCCTTTTTACTTTTAGGTTTTGACCTTTGCCTTTTATAGCGTTCTCTTTACTTCCACCTCCTCAAACGCCTCCACGATATCTCCCACTTTTATGTCGTTATAATTTTTTATTGTCAGTCCGCACTCCATGCTGGAAGTGACTTCCTTCGCATCGTCTTTAAACCGTTTAAGGCTTCCCAGTTCACCGGTAAAGATCACGATACCATCACGGACCAGCCTGATGCGGTTATTCCTGGCCATTTTTCCATCCAAAACAAAACACCCTCCTACACTCGCCTTATCAAATTTATACACTTCCCTGATCTCCACATTGGCCAATATCTTTTCTTCAACGCCAGGCTCCAGCATACCTTCCATGGCGCTCTTGATCTCTTCAATGGCATTGTAAATAATGGAATATAATTTTATCTGGATGGCTTCCTGTTCTGCAAGTTTAGCTGCCTGTATAGAAGGGCGAACATTGAAGCCAATGATAATAGCATCGGATGCGTTGGCCAATGTAACATCACTTTCTGTAATGGCGCCCACGGCTTTATGAATTACTTTAATAACAATTTCTTCCGTACTTAATTTTTGAAGGGAATCACTCAGTGCTTCCACAGAGCCATCCACATCTCCTTTGATAATCACATTCAATTCTTTAAAACTTCCCAATGCCAGCCGGCGGCCGATCTCATCCAATGTGATATGCTTTTTGGCACGGATTCCCTGTTCGCGTAAGATCTGCCCGCGTTTATAAGCCATCGCCCTGGCATCACTTTCGTTTTCAAAAACCTTGAAAGTTTCACCGGCCTGTGGTGCGCCATTCAATCCTAAAATTAAAACGGGCGTGGATGGCGGTGCAGTGTCTGTACGCTGGTTACGTTCATTGTACATGGCTTTTATCTTTCCGAAATTCTGCCCGGATACGATCATGTCTCCCACCTTCAGTGTTCCGTTCTGAACCAGGATGGTGGCTACATACCCGCGGCCCTTATCGAGCGTGGCTTCAATAACGGTACCGCTTGCCTGCTTACCCGGGTTGGCTTTTAATTCCAGGATATCTGTTTCCAGTAATATTTTTTCCAGCAAGAGGTCAATGTTCAATCCCTGCCTGGCGCTTATTTCCTGGCTCTGGTATTTACCTCCCCAGCTTTCCACCAGGATATTCATAGTGGATAATTGTTCCTTTATTTTTTCCGGGTTGGCCCCTTCCTTGTCGATTTTATTGATCGCAAAGATCATGGGCACATTGGCAGCCTGGGCGTGCGAAATCGCTTCTTTTGTCTGCGGCATCACGGCATCGTCTGCAGCCACCACGATCACAGCGATATCTGTAACCTTGGCACCACGGGCACGCATAGCTGTAAATGCTTCGTGGCCGGGTGTATCTAAAAAAGTGATATGCCTTCCGTCTTTCAAAGTAACTTCATAGGCCCCGATATGCTGGGTAATGCCACCCGCCTCACCGGCGATCACATTGGTGTTGCGGATATAATCCAGCAAGGATGTTTTACCATGATCAACGTGACCCATGATGGTAACAATGGGTGCTCTCGGCGCCTGGTCTTCTTCGTTATCTTCATTTTCATCCACTTCCAGTTCAGCCGCATCTTCCACTCCTATAAATTCCACTTCAAAATTAAATTCACTGGCCACCAACTCAATAACGTCGGCCTCTAAACGCTGATTAATAGAGACCATGATCCCCAGACTCATACACTTACTGATCACATCTGCAAAACTTACATCCATCAGGTTAGCCAGTTCACTGACCGAAATGAATTCGGTTACCTGGAGCTTGTTGCTCTCTTCTGTTCCGGTACCTGATTGCTCGGCGAGTTCGTCCCGCTTTGCTTTACGGTATTTTGCTTTTAAGCTTTTACCCCTTCCGCCTGAACCGGCCAGTTTGGCCTGTGTTTCCCTCAGCTTATCCTGGATCTCTTTTGCATCGATCACTTTATCTTCCCTGCGCGCGGTACCCGTACCTGCTGTACCGGTGCCACGGTTAAATCTTCCGCCGCCCCCCGCATTCCTGTTGGATGCACCGGTGCCCGTGGTACTGCCCCCCGGCCTGCGGTTTTGTGTTCCCTGGCCGATACCCTGCTGAGATTGCGTTTGTCCGTTACCGGTACTACCCTGCTGGCGCTGCCCGCCTCCCTTTCTTTCCATCGGGATGCGCTTGCGTTTTCGCTTTTCGTCACTGTCTTTTTTGGGCCTTGTATCATTATCTACCGGTAATACGATCTTTCCCATTATTTTGGGGCCCGTTAATTTCTTGGCTTGTATATTTTCAATAACCGGTGGAAGGTCTTTTTTGTCTTCTTCTTTTTTGGGTTCGGCAACCGTTTCAGTTGCTGCTTTTTCTTCGGGCTTTTCTTCCGCTTTGGTGGTTTTCTTTTTTCCTTTTTTGGGCTCTTCCGTTGACGCTTCTTCTTTTTTCTTTTGCGTTTCTTTTTCCTTTGCTTCTTCGGAAGGGGTGGTTTTTTTAGTTGATTTTTTTGGCCTTGTAGAAGAATCAATTGAATCCAGGTCTATTTTATCCAGCACTTTAGGGGATTCGATCTCAGGTGCTTCAATTTTTGTAAGTGCGGCGGCTTCAATTGCCTTTTCTTTTATTTCGGGTTTTGCAACTTCTTTTGCTTCAACAATTGGTTTTATTTCCTCTTCCGGTTTTGCCGTGATTACTTTTGCGGCTTCTTTTTTCTTTATGGAGAGGTCTTCTTCGTCTCTTTTCTTTTTGGGTTCCAGGTTTCCGCCGGATTTTACCAACTCTACTTTCTCTGCTTTTTCCTTGGCGGCTTTATCCTGCTGAAACTCTGACTGAAGCACGCGATACATGTCTCCCGTAAGCTTTGATGTGGGCTTAAGGTCATCCGAACTGAAATTTTTTGACACTAGGAATTCTATCAAGGTATGTGTACCTATGTTAAACTCTTTGGCCGCGGCCATCAATCTTGGTGTATTTACTTCTGCCATTCGTTTATTTTAGAGGCCCGTTTAATCAGCCTGATCATTATTGAGACATTGGTCATTGGGTCATTGGTCATTATGAACACCTTGTAACAGGAAGCGCCCAAAATGACCAGTGGCTTTATGACTTTTTATTCTTTTCCAAATTCTTCTTTCAATATTCTCCTTACTTCTTCAATTGTTTCTTTTTCCAAGTCTGTTCTACGTTCCAGCTCTTCTGCTGTAAGATCCAATACCGACCTTGCTGTATCACAACCCACGCGTTTCAATTCGTCAATTACCCATGGTTCTATTTCATCCGTGAATTCATCCAGGTCTATATCAAATTCTTCTACTTCGCCTTCGTTATCGCGGAATACATCAATTTCAAAACCCGTAAGTTCACAGGCCAGTTTAATATTTACACCCCTTCTGCCAATGGCTAAAGAAACCTGGTCGGGTTTTAAAAACACATTGGCGTGTTTGGCTTCCATATCAATATCCATGCTGGTGATCTTTGCAGGAGTCAAAGAACGCTGGATCAATAACTGTGTGTTACTCGTCCAGTTGATCACGTCGATATTCTCGTTCTTTAATTCTCTTACGATACCATGGATACGGCTTCCCTTCATCCCCACACAGGCACCTACGGGATCGATCCTGTCATCATAACTTTCCACAGCAACTTTTGCCCTTTCGCCCGGATCACGTACTATCTTCTTTACAACAATCAGGCCGTCAAAAATTTCCGGCACTTCTATTTCCAATAATTTCTCCAGGAATAAAGGGCTTGTCCGGGAAAGAATGATCACTGCCTGGCTGTTCTTTAATTCCACTTTTTTCACCACGCCCCTAATGGTTTCGCCTTTTTTAAAATAGTCGGTTGGTATCTGTTCCGATTTGGGCAATAACATTTCATTGCCTTCCTCATCCAGCAACAGCACTTCTTTTTTCCAAACCTGGTACACTTCTCCGCTAACTATTTCGCCTACACGATCTTCATATTTTTTGATGAGGATATTCTTCTTCAGATCGTTTATCCGGGCAGCCAGTGTTTGTTTGCCCGCAAGGATCGCCCTTCTGCCAAATTCTTTCTGGATATCCACTTCTTCGTACAACTCTTCGCCCACCTGGTAATCAGGCTCTATCTTGATGGCGTCTTTATATTCGATCTCCGTAAGCGTATTATACAGGTCATCATCATCCACGATGGTGCGGCGCCGGAAAATTTCCAGGTCACCCTTTTGGTCATTTACAATTACATCGAAACATTCGTCGCTGCCGTATTTTTTCCGGATCAGTGTTTTAAACACATCTTCCATCACTTTCATCAGCGTTGGGCGATCAATGTTTTCGGCTTCTTTAAATTCCTGGAAGGAATCGATTAAATTAATACTTGCCATAATCCTCGCCGGCCTCTTTTGTATATCCCCGCCGGTGTGGGGTTTTGTTATCAAATTAAAATTTTACCTGTACGGTTGTTTGTTTGATATCAGTAAACCCAATATCAAGCTGTTGTGTCACTGCTTTCTTCCCTTTGCCTTCAGTATATCCGATCGTTATTGCATCTTCGGTTACCCCCAACAGTTTACCATCTTTCCTGGTATCATCCTGGGTGATCACTTCCACATTCCTCCCTATATTTTTTTTGTACTGCCGCAACAATTTCAGCGGCTCATCCACACCGGGACTGGAAACCTCCAGTGAAAAATCGCCATTGGGATACATCCTCATTTCTTCCATTATCCTGTACAATGCCCGGTTTATTTTAATACACTTCTCAATCCCCAGTCCGCCATCTGCATCTAAATATATCTTAATATTATTGATGGGCTTTATCCTAATTGAGACCAGGAATATATCGTCCTGTAATAATGGCCCTATCAGTTTTTCAACCGCCTGGATATGTGTATCTTGCGTCATGGTAAAAGAAGAAGGGAACGGTCATCGTTCCCTTCATTTGCTTCATTGTCCGCTGCAAATATACGAATTAACACGGAACCGCCAAAAGGATAAAATTGGCCACAGATTACACAGATTTTCACAAATTATTTTCCCGCAGATGACGCTGAATTCGCTGATGGTCAAATCTGCGCTATCTGCGAATTCTGCGGGTTACCTCCTTTTGCCTAAGGCAAAGCTTTTATGTGTTAATCTGTGTAATCTGCGGTAAACTACACAGATTTTCACAAATTATTTTCCCGCAGATGACGCTGAATTCGCTGATGGTCAAATCTGCGAATTCTGCGGGTTACCTCCTTTTGCTTAAAGCAAAGCTTTTCTGTGTTAATCTGTGCAATCTGTGGCAAACCATAAAAATTTAACAAGGTTACATTTGCGTTATCAATAACTTTGTATTATGAATATTTTAAGGGTATTATTTGAACTGTTTGTTTTATACCTCGTATATAAACTGATTTTTGATTTTATCATCCCGGTATACCAAACTACCAGGCAGGTAAAACAGAAAGTAGGCGAGATGCAGCAAAAAATGAATGAGCATATGAAACAGCAACAGGAAAACCAGTTTAGTTCTGCAGCAAAAGATGCATCTGTAAAGCCCGGTAAAGAGGATTATATTGAATTTGAGGAGGTTAAATAAATCGCTGATTTTGTTGATTACTTGATTTCGCTGATTTTTTAAAACTGAATATTTTCTATTCGTTCGTGGGGCAATACCAGGTGGCTTTTTATTCCCAGTTCCATTGCAGCCCTGATATTATCGATAGTGTCATCTACAAAAAAAGTTTCCGCGGCATTTAAATTTTTATCCTTCAACACATATTCATACACTTCTTTATTGGGTTTCCGAAGCCCGATGATATTCGAATACCAGCATGTAGTGAAATACTTATCCAGTGAGGGTTGCCCGGTTTCTCTTGTAAATACCTGCTGAAAGTGTTTTAAATGAATACTGTTGGTGTTACTTAATAAAAAGAGTGCATAATTCCCCGAAAGTTTTTCTAAATAAGCAAGGCTCTCTTTCCTGAAATCCAGGATCATGGCATTCCAGGCTGTTTCTACCTGGTCATTGGAAACAGGTCCCGGGATCCTTTTTTTTACAGTTTCATAAAAATCATTTTCGCTGATCCTGCCGGTTTCTAATTTTTCAAAAAGCTTGTCCACGTGAAACTGGCTGAACATCTCTTCAAAATTTTCTATTCCCAGTTCTTTAAACGCAGAAATGGTTTTATTGTAGTCAATATTGAGCAGAACGCCGCCCAGGTCGAAGATGATATTTTTTATTGTTGCCATAATTGTATTAAAAAGCGGAATCAAATTGATTCCGCATCCGTGGGCCCACCTGGGCTCGAACCAGGGACCCCCTGATTATGAGTCAGGTG
>OLKZ01000004.1_pt1 | contig 13178 bp, 8 predicted proteins | sample 1604431 | NCBI WGS metagenome assembly OLKZ01 (sample SAMEA104055714, study PRJEB20765) | soil metagenome | isolation source: soil
GATGATCAGGCTAAAGCCGTAGCAACCTGTTTCCATTACCCCGACCTAAAGGATCGGGGCAATGAAGATTATACAACAATAGGTTTTTGTGAACAAAATGCTTAATCCTAAAAATATTTTTTTATCATTGTCATTGATTTTATCCGCGCCCCATGACAAATGATCTCTTATACCAGGTAGCCCTCACCCTAGTGCCCCATATCGGCGATGTACACGCAAAAACATTGGTCAATATTTACGGAAGTGCCCAGGCCATTTTTAAGGCTACAAAAAAGGACCTGGAAAATACGGAAGGCATCGGAAGAGTAAGAGCAAAAAGTATAAAGGATTTTGCCGATTTCTCCGCCCCGGAAGAAGAGATACGATTCATAGAAAAATACAGGATCACCCCCCTGTTCATTACCGGTAACGCATATCCGAAGAGGTTATTGAATTGTTACGACAGTCCCATGCTCCTGTATTATCGCGGCAACGCCGACCTGAATGCTTCCAGGATAATATCGGTAGTGGGTACACGCAATAATTCGGAATACGGGAAGTCGGTTTGTGAAAAATTAATGGAAGACCTGCATGCAGAAAATATCCTGGTGGTAAGCGGCCTGGCATTCGGCATCGATACCATCGCCCACAAAGCAGCATTGAAAAATAATTTAAACACCGTGGGGGTGCTGGCGCATGGACTGGATCGCATCTATCCACTACAAAATAAAACCCTTGCCAGGCAAATGACCGAACAGGGTGGATTGCTTACCGACTTCATCAGCAATACCAATCCCGATAAACAGAATTTCCCCAAACGCAACCGCATTGTTGCCGGTATATGCGATGCCATCATTGTGATTGAAAGCGGGATGAAGGGCGGTTCTTTGATTACAGCGGAACTCGGAAACGGCTACAATAAAGACGTATTCGCCATACCGGGAAGAACAATTGATCCCAGGAGTGAAGGTTGTAATTACCTCATCAGGTCAAATAAAGCAGCACTGATAAATAACGCGGCCGATCTGTTGGAAAACATGGGATGGGCGGCACAAAAAAAATCTTCTCCCAAAAAACAAAGGGAATTATTTATTGAATTGTCGGCAGACGAAAAAATCATCGTCGGTATCCTTCAACAAATGGAAACTGTTCAAATTGATGAACTCTATTTAAAAAGCGGGCTCAGCAGCAGCGCCATAGCGGCAGCTTTGCTGATGCTGGAGATGCAGGGAGTGGTGCAGTCCATGCCAGGCAAGATATATAAGCTGAATTAACAACCTATCCCGGGATTATTCAAACCCGGTCTTATTACTTTTTCATGAAAAATAACCATATAGGCTATGGATTTGCCCATCCCTTCCTTATACCTGACAGGGGATTGATTCGTACCTGACAGTAGTTAAAGCCACAGTTCAGCCACATTAAAACCACATTATACCACATAAAATATGGTATAATGTGGTTTAGTTATAGTTTAAATATGGTGTTGTATACTGTCAGCCCCCTGTCAGGTATATGTAAGATATAAGGGAGGAATATGCTTAACCCGGGAGCTGGGGGATATTTTTCAACTTTTCTCTTACCTTTGCCTATGGCAATAATAAATAATCCCACAGCTAAAAGCAAACCGATAAATATCGGTTCCAAAAAATTTTTCGGTGAAGGCTTAACATTCGATGATGTATTGCTGATGCCTGCCTATTCACAGATCTTACCAAGAGAAGTTGACATCAGTACACAACTCACCAAAACGATCAGATTACATGTTCCTTTGCTAAGTGCGGCTATGGACACCGTTACGGAAGCCGCCCTGGCCATTGCACTGGCAAGAGAAGGTGGCCTCGGCATTTTACATAAAAACATGAGCATCGACCAGCAGGCCGACCAGGTCCGTAAAGTAAAACGCAGCGAAAACGGTTTGATACTTGACCCGGTTACTTTAAGCCCTGATGCAACCATCGGCGAAGCACTCCACCTGATGCGGGAAAATAAGATCGGCGGTATTCCCATCGTGGATGCCCAACATAAACTGGTGGGTATACTCACCAACCGCGACCTGCGTTTTGAAACGCATTACAACCAGAAAGTAAGCACCGTGATGACAAAAGAAAACCTCATCACCGCACCCGAAGGCACCGACCTGAAAAAAGCCGAGCTCATCTTTAAAAAAAATAAGATCGAAAAATTACCGGTGGTCAATAAGAAGGGTAAACTGATCGGCTTAGTAACGTTTAGCGATATACTAAAATTAAAATCCCATCCCCATGCCCTCAAAGATGATTTCGGAAGACTGCTGGTAGGCGCCGGCGTTGGTATCACAAAAGATACGATGGACAGGGTGGCCGCTTTATATAAAGTGGGAGCAGATATAATTTGTTTAGACAGTGCGCACGGCCATACCAAAGGTGTGATCAGTGCATTGAAAGAAATAAAAAAGACCTTTGCCAATGTACAGGTCATTGCAGGCAATGTAGCTACGGCGGCTGGTGCCAAAGCATTGGCTGATGCGGGTGCAGATGCCGTGAAAGTGGGCATAGGGCCCGGTTCTATCTGCACCACAAGGATCGTTGCGGGCACGGGTGTACCGCAGATCACCGCCGTAATGGAAGCCGCATCCGCAATAAAAAATAAAAAGATCGGCATCATCAGTGACGGTGGTATCAGGTATACCGGCGACATGGTAAAAGCCTTAGCCGCTGGTGCCAGTTGCGTGATGATGGGAAATGTTTTTGCAGGCACCGAAGAAAGCCCCGGCGAAACGATCATTTACGAGGGAAGAAAATTCAAACAATACAGGGGCATGGGTTCGCTGGGTGCAATGGCACAGGGTAGCAGTGACCGTTACTTCCAGGATGTGGAAGACGATATCAAAAAATTTGTTCCCGAAGGCATTGAAGGCCGCGTGGCTTTTAAAGGAAGCATGCGTGAAGTGGTACAGCAATACACCGGTGGATTGCGCGCGGGCATGGGCTACTGCGGCGCAAAAAATATCAGCGAATTGCAAAATGCCAAATTTGTAAAGATCACCAATGCGGGCATTAAGGAAAGCCATGCGCACGATATTGATATTACAAAAGAGGCGCCGAATTATAGCAGGTAGAAACAATTAATAATTGATAATTAATAATTCCTTCAGTTCGAAGAATAATCAATAATCGTGGTTCTGCAATGACCTAAGGTTTTGCCTGACCCGGTTCCTTTAAATTCCGGCAATGAAAAAGATCATTCTCTACGTCCTGCTAATTATTAATTATCAATTATTAATTATTAATTCTGTCAAAGCCCAGGATTCCTCCCGCCTCCAAATTTCATTGCTTACCTGCACTCCCGGCGAAGAATTGTATTCCACGTTCGGCCATAGTGCATTCCGGGTCATCGACAGCAATAGTGTTACCGATATCGTATACAATTACGGCACTTTCAATTTTGATGATGATGGTTTTTATTTAAAATTCATTCGCGGAAAATTATTGTATTATGTTTCTACAGAAAATTTTAATGGCCCGACGGGTTTTAAAGAATACTACAGGTCCCAAAACCGGGGTATGATCGAGCAGGTGTTGAATTTATCCCCAGCAGAAAAAATAACCATCCGGCATTTTTTAAATGAAAATCTGAAAGAAGAAAATAAATACTACAAATACGATTTCTTTTTTGACAATTGTACCACCAGGCTCCGCGATATCCTTAAAAACCTGCACGATTCCGCATTTTGCAAAAAGCCGGTAATGCCTGCGGGCAGCAGGTTCCGGCAGGCGATACATGAATACCTGGATAAGAACGGGAAATCCTGGAGCGAACTGGGCATTGATATTTTGCTGGGGCGGCCATGCGATGCCGTGATGACGCCGGCACAAATGCAGTTCTTACCAGACAACCTCATGAAAAGCTTAGACAGCAGCAATACCAATCATTTCATGGTATTAAGCGAACAGAATTTATATCCCGTTACAGAAGACAACACTAAAAATACTTTCTTTACGCCACTGGTTGTTTTTTCCTTATTATTCATCATCATTGTGTTGACAGGTGTATGGAAGAATAAATCCGATAGCCATCGGATTGCAAGGATATTCCTGCAGGGTTTCGACGGGATATTTTTCTTCCTGGTTGGTGCACTTGGTATCCTGTTAATTTTAATGTGGACCTGCACCGACCATTCCATGTGCAAAAGCAATTATAACCTGTTATGGGCATGGCCCACGCATTTTATCATGGCATTTTTTGTGAACAGCAGGAAGCAGTGGGTAAAAAAATATTTTGGTTTTACTGCAATTGGATTAACTGTTGTATTGTTAACCTGGTTCTTTTTACCCCAGCAAATGAATAATGGTTTGATACCAATTGTGTTGTTGCTCATATATAGAAGCGCCGGGAAATTTTTTGCCGCGAATTACACTAATTAAAACGAATTTTTCTTCGTCCCAATTCGTGCAATTCGTATTAATTCGTGGAATTCGTTCCAATTCATGTCATTCATAATTAGTGTAATTCGTTTCAATTCGTGGAATTAAGTGGAATTAAAAAGTCTAACATATCAGTCCTCGTCCATCTCCTACCGCGTCACCGGCAAGGGCAAAACTGTTGTGCTGCTCCATGGCTTTGGCGAAGACGGGGAAATATGGAATGACCAGGTACAATACTTAAAAAATGATTTTCGTGTACTCGTTCCCGATCTCCCGGGCAGCGGAAGATCTGAAATGATTTCAGACATGAGTATCGAAGGCATGGCGGAAGTAGTAAAAGAGATGCTGAATATTGAACTCCAAAAGTTCCCCCTTTTGGAACATCCCGATCATTTCGGGAAGGGGGCGGAGGGGGTAATCGGTCATAGCCTGGGAGGGTATATCACATTAGCTTTTGCTGAAAAATATCCGGATCTGTTACACGCATTCGGCCTTGTGCATTCATCCGCATTTGCAGACGGTGAAGAAAAAAAATCGGCAAGGTTAAAATCAATTGAGTTTATACAAAATAACGGTGCGTATAAATTTTTAAAAACAAGTATTCCGGGTTTATTCAGGTGTCAGGACGGCTCTAAGCCGTCAGACACCTATATCGCCGGCTTAATGAACAACTTAATAGAAAAAGGCCATCAATTCACTCCCGAAGCATTGATCCAATATTACAAAGCCATGATGGCCCGGCCCGACAGAACAGCAGTATTGAAAAATTTTAACGGCCCCGTCCTCTTTATCATCGGCAAACATGATATGGCCGTTCCTTTTCCCCAAAGCCTGCAGCAATGCTACCTGCCTGCACAATCTCATGTGCACATTTTACGCAATAGTGCGCACATGGGCATGCTGGAGGAAACAGGTGGGGTAAACATCATGCTTAAACACTTCCTTGACCATGTCATTTAAATCAATATCAGCATGATTTAAACCTATAAGCACAATAATTGTCAAAACCCAAAATGATCATTGCTGGTCTTTCAACGGTGATTTATCCAATTTAAACGATGCCTTAACAATGTAAGGCAGCATTTTTCGCTAATTTTAGGTCTGATTTTATGTACATTTTCCATTATGGACATCTTCCAAATATGAAGAAATATTATTTTCTTTTTGTTTTATCGCTTTTATCATTCAAAGAAATCCTTGCCATGCATACCAAGGGCGGGTGGATGTATTACGAATACCTTGGTCCCGGAAGCGCCCCCAATACAAATAAATACCGCATTACCTTAAAATTTTATACAGCCTGTATGTTAAACACAGGGCAGTTTGACCCGACCATCAACTTTGCGGTTTTTGATGCAGGAACTCATCAGCAATTGTTTACTATACCCGTCACTTATACAACATCTGATAATATCCAGAACTGTCCAACAGAGGATTGCCACCCCTGTATCAGCCTTCCTCCCTCTATTTGTTATAAGATCACAACCTATCAAACGGAACAAGACCTGCCGAGGATAGCCAATGGCTATACTTTTGCTTATCAACGATGTTGCAGAATAGGCGGTATTATTAATCTCCAGGATCCGTCGAGTGATGTGGGAGAAACCTGGATGGTAACAATTCCCGGAACCGCAATAGCAGGAGCTGAATTTAATACCAGCGCAATGTTTGCCCAAAATGATACGGCGATCATTTGCCAGAACTCGTATTTTACTTTTGATTTCAGTGCAACTGATATCGATAATGATTCCCTTGTGTATAATTTTTCCGCGGCTTATGGAGGTTTAAGTACATCAGATCCCATAGGTGCCACCACTGCCCCGCCTTATAGTTCTGTTCCTTATCAATCTCCGTTTTCGGGGTTTCTGCCCCTTGGAAGCGGGGTTACCATAAATCATCAAACGGGGATAGTCAGCGGCATCGCTCCCGGCGCGGGTATTTATGTGGTAACCGTTACCGTTAGTGAATACCGGAGGGGTACCAACATAAAAATTGCGGAAGTAAGAAAATCACTGCATATTCAAGTGGCTGATTGTTCTTCAACCAAGCCCATATTAGACCCGGTGTATTATAGTTGCAACGGTTATACTAAAACATTTGTCAACATGGGAGATCAAACCCATGTGTCAACCTACGACTGGGATTTTGGTGATGGCAATACCTCAAATGCACCGTCGCCCGTTACACATACCTATGCAGATACCGGAATTTATATTTTAAAATTGACTGTAAACAGGAACCTACCCTGCAGCGATTCGGCTAATTCAAAAGTATTTGTATATCCCGGTTTCTTCCCTGCTTTTTCAGTTGGAGGCCAATGCGCAAACACTCCGATACAGTTTACTGATAATACCATTACCAACTATGGCGTTGTAACTCCCTGGTCATGGGATTTCGGGGATATCTCTTCACCGTCCAACGCATCTACATTACAAAATCCAACACACAATTATGCTACTGCTGGTAGCTACCAGGTTGAACTTACTGTAGGAAACAGCAAAGGTTGTGTAGATACGGTAAGTCGAAATATTGTAGTATTGGACAAACCTCCCCTATCAGTTACCAATGATACACTCATCTGTAATGTAGACACTTTGCAATTAAATGCGGTAGGAACGGGATCATTTTTATGGAGCCCCAATTACATGATCAGTAATACAAACATCAATGATCCTTTGGTGAGCCCTGATATTACCACAACCTATACCGTTAAACTTACTGATCCTTTTGGCTGCGTTGCCACTGCTTCAGTGAAAGTGAATGTAGTGGATTCTGTAACGCTTAATCCCTTTCACGACAGTACCATTTGCCAATCAGATAATGTGGTATTGAGGATCGTGAGCAATGGCCTGCATTACCTGTGGACGCCCGGGGCAAGCTTAAACGATTCCATAATAAAAAATCCTACGGCTACACCTCCCACCACCACCATCTATCATGTGCTGGTCAATATCGGTAAATGTATTGCCACGGCTGACATTACACTTAAAACCGTGCCCTACCCCGCCGCCAATGCAGGCCCCGACCAGGTAATATGTTTCGGGAGATCCGTGCAGTTGCAGGCATCCGGTGGCAGCATCTATAACTGGAACCCTATCGTTTTTTTAAATGCAGCCAATATTCCTAACCCGGTATCCATACTACCCACTTCCAATGTCCGGTACATAGTAACGGTTAGGGATACACTCGGATGCCCCAAGGCGGTAAGGGATACCATGCTGCTCACGGTGGTAAGGATCAATGCCAATGCCGGGCCAAGGGATACCTCCGTGGTGGTGGGACAACCCCTGCAACTCGGTGCAAGCGGGGGAACCAATTATTTATGGTCGCCATCCACCTGGTTAGATGACCCCAATATCTCCAACCCTATCGCATTGCCGCTCGATGATATTCAATACGTGGTGAGGGTAAGCAATAATATCGGCTGTTTCAATAATGATACGATCCTGGTAAGGGTATATAAATTGAATGCCGACCTCCTGGTTCCTTCCGCCTTCACTCCTAATGGAGACGGGCACAATGATACATTCCATCCTTTTCTTATCGGTATGAAATCATTGGATCTTTTCCAGGTGTATAACCGCTGGGGGCAAATGCTGTTTTCCGGTACCGATCCCAATAACGGCTGGGATGGAACCTTTGGTGGCAAACCCCAGGAATCCGCAACCTATGTTTGGTATGCTGTGGGCACTGATTATAAAAACACTGTAATAAAAAAGAAAGGATACGTGGTGCTGATCAGGTAAACAAGTATAATTTTTATAGTATTCAAACGCTGTCTGCATGCTAAAGACAGCGTTTTTTGTTATATTTAGGTCTGTTTCTTGTTCCAACCTGTATTATGAGGAAATTATTATTTGCCATATTATTTATCCTCTCATTTTGTAACAGTTTTGCTACACACATTATAGGCGGTGAAATGCGCTATGAATATCTTGGTCCAGGTGTTGCCCCAAATTCAAAACAATACAAAATAAGATTATTGCTTTTGAAAGGAGATAGTCCTGTTGGAGCCGATCTGATCACTCAATATATTGTGGGCGTTTTTAATAATGATAATGGTCAAAAAGTACCGGGCCCTGAAGTAAACAGTGATTGGGCAGCTGTAGAAGATTTCCCAGGCAAATTACCTGTTCCGATTATAGTATCTCCTTGCATTGCAGGTGATACTACCTTACTTTATACTTATAAAAGGTATTCATTTATCATTGAGTTGCCTGATAACAATAATGGTTATACTGTTGCCTTTCAAACTTTTAGCAGACAATATTGTAATAATATTAATAATGATCAGGGAGCTACATATAGTTGTAGCATTCCGGGATTAAGTGTGCTCCCTGTGCCACAGACCGACAATTCTCCGGAATTCAAGTTACCCATTTCTGTTATTTGTGAAAATTCTCATTTTTCGCTTGATTTTAGTGCAACAGATGCTGATGGAGATTCCTTAGTTTATAATTTTTGTAACGCTTATAATGGTGGTAATGCTGACCAGGGCGATTATCAAAATCCTGTAGGCCCTCCTTATGGATCTGTCATTTATACAAGCCCATATAATGCTTCATTTCCGATGGGACCCCAGGTTCTAATTAATCCAAATACAGGAATTATTTCGGGTATTGCTCCAACGGGAGGAAAATATGTTTTATGTGTATGTATTTCTGTTTTTCGTAACGGGGTTTTTATTGGCATTCACAGAAAGGATTTGATTGTTGCAGTGAATGGTTGCACACCCCTCGTCGCCGATCCCAATTTTACACCAGTTACCTGTGATGGCTTTACCGTAAATTTTACAGACAATAGTACGGGCAACCCTACGGATTATTTATGGGATTTTGGTGACCCCGCCAGCGGCACCGCCGACACATCTTCACTACCCAATCCAACACATACCTACACTACTGCTGGGAATTATAATGTTAAACTGGTGGTATCCATCGCAGGGCAATGCACTGATTCCATTACAAAGCCACTTGGCGTTTATCCGGGTTTTTTCCCTGGTTTTATTTCCAATACCCCGCTTTGTGCAGGTTCGCCCATTCAATTTACTGATACCAGCAAAACCAATTACGGTGTGGTAGATTCATGGCTCTGGGATTTTGGTGATCCAGCCAGCGGCCCATCCAATAGTTCCATAATACCTCTTCCTACACATACCTATACCACCGCAGGCCTATATAACGTAACCCTAACCGTTACCAACAGTAAGGGCTGCCAAAAGACCATCATGAATGGTATTCTTATTAATGACATTCCCATGCTTTCTGTCTTCCCCCATGACAGCACTTACTGCGGGCTGGATACCCTGCAACTAACGGGCACGGGCACTGGCAGTTTTAACTGGACGCCCCCGTTCAATATCATCGGTGCCAATACCCCTACGCCAATGGTATACCCGAATGTGCCCACAACATATTATGCCAGTCTTACCAATGCTGCCGGTTGTAAAAGCAAGGACTCATTAAACGTCATTCCCAAATTCGACCTGATGAATGACATCGCGGGGCCTGTAAATATTTGCGAAGAAGATACTGTTACATTAACAGGGAGCAGCAATTACATCAATAACATCAGCTGGCAATGGAGCCCCCTGGGTACCATAGAGTCGCCTGCAAATAGTTCTACAAGAGTATATCCCATCATTAATACAAACTATACACTCACCACAAGATGGGGTAATAACTGTGTGGCATTTAAAACACATACTATTAATGTAAAGCCTTTAGCCATTCCCAATGCAGGGCCGGATGCCCTGGTTTGCACCGGCGGGCAAAGTACTGCGCAGCTCAATGCAAGCGGCGGAGACACTTATCAATGGACGCCATCAACAGGATTGAACAATCCAACTATTCCCAATCCCATTGCGTCCCCTGCAGTGCCTACTATGTATGCTGTAGCAATTGGTGTAAACGGTTGCAGCAAACTAAGGACGGATTCCGTTTTTGTAAATGTAGGCGCATTGCCGCTACTCAGTACTTTAAATGACACGCTGATCTGTAATATTGATACCATACAAATCAGTACAACCGGCACCGGTAGTTTTGCCTGGAGCCCTAATTATATGATCAGCAGTACAACAGTTCAAAGCCCATTGGTGAGCCCCGATGTGCCTACCTGGTACCATGTGCGCCTAACCGATGCTGTGGGATGCCACTCGGATGATTCTGTTTTCATAGATGTAAAAACAAAGGTTACCATTGACGCCGGGCCGGATACCAGTATCTGCCGCACGGATGGATTTTTAATGAGAACGGTCAGTGATGCCTTACACTATATCTGGATACCTTCCACCTATCTGAATGATGCTACCCTGATGCATCCCTTTGCCAATCCATTGGCATCGGTAACCTACCATGTGATCGGCAATATCGGTAAATGCCAGAGTGAGGATTCTGTTGCCGTTAAGGTGGTGCCCTACCCACCCGCTGTGGCGGGACCGGATATTAATATTTGCTCCGGCCTTTCCACACAATTGAATGCCACCGGCGGAAGCCATTATTTATGGGCCCCTTCCACTTTTTTAAACAACAGGCTTATCCCCAATCCTTTCTGCTCGAACCCTACCGGCAATATCCTGTATACTGTAACGGTTACGGATACCCTGGGATGCCCCAGGGCTGTGAAAGCCTCGGTTTGGGTATTGATATACCCCAAAGTAATTGCCGATGCAGGACCCCGGGATACCAGTGTTGTGGACGGTGAGCCCCTGTTTTTAAATGCCACCGGCGGCAGCACTTATTTATGGAGCCCCAACCTATGGCTCAATGATCCCACTATTGCCAACCCGGTGGCTATGCCAAAGGATAGTATTGAATACGTAGTGCTGGCCACTTCCGCCTTCGGCTGCAGGGGAACAGACAGCATAAAAGTGAGATTTTATAAACTTGATCCGGATATATATGTCCCAAATGCGTTTACGCCTAACGGTGATTCCCATAATGATGTATTGCGCCCCTTCTTATTTGGCATGAAAAAACTCAACTATTTCAGGGTCTTCAACCGCTTCGGGCAAATGGTTTTTTCAACAGATGAAGAGGGCAAGGGATGGGATGGTAATTTTGGAGGCAAGGGCCAGGATCCCGCCACGTATGTATGGATGGCTGAAGGGATTACATACAAGGGACAAATAAGAAAGAAAAAGGGCTACGCGGTGCTGATAAGGTAGTGATGCTCGATACTGGATGCTCGATACTGGATACAGTTCAGTTATCGAAAATCTTTTAGAATATTGCAGAGTTAGCTTTTGCCTATTCAGTTAAAGTAAACTGGTTCGCAGGCTCTGATCCAGTATCAAGCATCCAGTATCTGGTATCCCCGGAATGAACTTTTTGAATACCTTTGGCTCCCGTAAAAACCGGGGCCCTTTTATAAATGAATCCCATCGTACTAATAACAGGCGCTACCTCCGGCATTGGAAAAGCATGTGCAGAAAAATTTGCTGAATTCAAATATGATCTGGTCATTACCGGCAGGCGACAAGACCGCCTCGATGAATTAAAAGCAAGGCTGGAATCTCAATTCCAAATTAATGTGATGCCACTTTGTTTTGATGTGCAGGACAATGAAGCAGTTTCAAATGCATTCAATAATTTGCCCGCCGAATGGAAAAAAATAACCATCCTTATTAATAATGCAGGACTGGCCCTGGGACGCGATAGCTTTGAAGACGCCGATATGGAGGATTGGGAAACCATGTTAAATACCAATGTACATGGTTTGCTCTATGTGAGCAAAGCAGTATTGCCTTTCATGATTGAACAAAAAAAAGGGCATATCATCAACATGGGTTCTGTGGCGGGCAAAGAAGTGTATGAAAACGGGAATGTGTACTGTGCAAGTAAATTTGCGGTAGATGCCATTACAAAAGCAATGCGTATCGACCTGCTGAAACATCATATTAAAGTTACCGCTATAAATCCGGGCGCCGTAGAAACCGAATTCTCCATAGTAAGGTTTAAAGGGGAGCCATTAAAAGCCGCAGCTGCTTATCATGGATATACCCCGCTTAGCGCAGGAGATATTGCCGATACAATATATTATTGTGCCAGCCTCCCACACCATGTTTGTATTAATGACCTTTCGATAACCTGCATTCAACAGGCAGGTACGTATTATTTCTATAAGCAGTAGTAATTTAACTACAATATTGTGCCTGAAATCAGGCACAATAATCGGCTTCTGCTGGCGTTAAGTGATATATTAATCCGCATCCCGTAAAATTGTAGTTGGAAATCCAGGTAAAATGTTTCATTTTATTTTATCATCCAACTATCTAAGTCTAATAAGCAAATGAAAAACCGTATCCTGCTGGTCAGTTTATTTACTGTATTCCTGTTTGGTTTCAGGTCAAAAGCCCAGGATAATGTAATTCATCAATCTCCCTGTTCTTCACCTTCCATCATTCGCCAGGCCGATAGTATTAAAAAGGAGTTAGCCAAATACGGTTATATCGTTTTAAAAGAGGCTTCCATGGAAATGGAAAGTGAATATGAAATGCCCGTGATCGTTCCTTTAAGTGAGGGGGGCTGGTACCAGTTTATTTTTATAGGCGACATCAGTTCCAAACTCTACGAAGTAAGAATGTATGACTGGGATGAAAAACAAGTGGTGTACGAGAAAAAAATGTGGGGCGATGTGGATGGCAATGTGATCAGTTATTCATACATCCCCCGCTTTACCGAATACCACATGATGAAACCCGTGCAGGTGAATAAAAAGAAAAAGAATTTATGCGGATACGTAATGCTCCTTAAGAAAGTAAAATAGCCATGTGCTTGGTTTATACAAGAAGTC
>OLKZ01000235.1_pt1 | contig 13019 bp, 16 predicted proteins | sample 1604431 | NCBI WGS metagenome assembly OLKZ01 (sample SAMEA104055714, study PRJEB20765) | soil metagenome | isolation source: soil
TTGGCGGAAATGCATTTATATCCCAAAGGAGGACATGGTTTTGGTATGAACAATAAAACCACCGGTGATAAATGGTTCGACAGGTTAATGAACTGGATAAATACACTGCAATAGGGTTAAAAAACTAAAGAAGATCACCGGTTTATGAAAACAGGATTATTTATACCATGTTATATTGACCAGTTTTACCCTGCTGTGGCAATGGCAACATTGGAATTATTGGAAAGACTGGGCTGTGAAGTTCATTTCCCGTTAGATCAAACCTGTTGCGGCCAACCCATGGCCAACAGCGGCTTTGCAGGTTTATCAAAAGGATGCGATAAAAATTTTGTGAAGAATTTTTCAGATGTCGATTATATCGTAGCACCATCCGGCAGTTGTGTACTGCATATAAAAGAACACCTAGAGGATAATGATGAGCAGAAAGTAAACTACATTAAAACCCATATTTACGAATTGACTGAATTTCTTGTTGATGTGCTAAAGCTTGAAAAGCTGGAAGCCTCATTTCCGCATAAAGTGGGTTTACACGTAAGTTGTCACGGGCAAAGAGGTCTTCACACATCATCCATGAGTGAGTTGATGGGAAGATATTTTTCAAAACCGGAACAATTGTTAAGTATGGTAAAAGGTTTGGAATTATCAAAACCCAAACGCTGGGATGAATGCTGTGGTTTTGGCGGCACTTTTTGTGTGTTTGAAGAAGCGGTATCCGTAAAAATGGGAAAAGACAGGATCAGCGAACATAAAGTAAATGAAGTGGAATATATCACTGCCGCAGATACAAGTTGCCTGATGCACCTGGAAGGTATTTTAAAAAGGCAGGGCAGTGCAGTAAAGACGATTCACATCGCGGAAATATTAAACAGCAGCATGGTATGAGAATGATCGAACATGCAAAAGCCGCATCTGCATTTATCAAAGATGAACCCAGGACAGACTGGCATGATGAAACATTGTGGTTTGTAAGAGAAAAAAGAGACAAGGCTGCACATGGAGTAGCAGAATGGGAACTATTGCGGGAATGGGCGTCGCAGATAAAAGATCATACCCTTTCTGATCTTGATAATTATCTTGACGCATTTGAAACCAATGCCAGGGCAAATGGTATTTCAGTGCATTGGGCAGCTGACGGGGAAGAGCATAATAAAATCATTTACAACATCATTCAGAAAAACGCTGTTCAAAGAATTGTGAAGAGCAAATCCATGCTCACAGAAGAATGCGGTTTGAATGAATTCCTGCATGCACAGGATATTGAAGTAATAGATACGGATCTCGGAGAAAGAATTGTACAGTTCAGGAATGAAGCCCCAAGCCATATTGTATTGCCAGCGATTCATTTAAAGAAGCAGGATGTGAGTGAAACCTTTCACCAATACCTTGGGACAGAAGCGGGAAATAATGATCCGCAGTACCTGGCCGAAGCAGCAAGACAACACTTAAGGGATAAATTTATCAGGTCGCAGCTGGCCATCACCGGTGTAAACTTTGCGATTGCAGAAACGGGAGGATTCGTGGTATGTACCAATGAAGGCAATGCCGATATGGGCGCTCATGCAGCCGCGATTCATATTGCATGTATGGGTTTTGAGAAAATAATTCCTAAAGCAGAACATTTGCCCGTATTCTTAAGATTATTGGCGAGAAGCGCAACCGGGCAACCCATTACAACTTATTCAAGTCATTTTCGCAAACCCCGGAAAGGGCAGCAAATGCATATCATAATTGTAGACAATGGACGAACCAAACAGTTAGGCAGAAACGATTTTAAGAATTCACTGAAATGTATCCGCTGCGCCGCCTGTTTTAATACCTGCCCGGTTTACCGCAGAAGCGGCGGGCACAGCTATCATACGGCAGTTGCTGGCCCTATTGGCTCCATCCTTAATCCCAATGCGGATATGAAAGCTAATGCAGATCTGCCTTTTGCGTCTACACTTTGCGGTTCTTGCAGCAATGTTTGCCCGGTTAAGATCGATATTCATGAACAATTGTGGAAGTGGCGGCAGGTAATTGTTGCTGAAGGGTATGTTTCAAAAAGCAAAAAAGCAGGAATGAAAGGAATGGCATTTGTTTTATCAAGACCCGGGTTGTACCGCGTAAGTAGCAGGTGGGCAAGGTGGTTCATGAGGGTATCCCCTTTTTTGTTCCACAGTAAAAAATTGAATCCCTGGTACCGGCAAAGAGAAATGCCGCGTTCACCAAAACAAAGTTTTCGAGACTGGTATAAGCATAATAAAATTAAATGAACAGTCGGCATAAAATACTGGCTTCAATCAGCGCCAATAAACCGGCCTATGTCGATTTACCCTTGATCAACATGGAACAGGTGACCAATTACAATGACCTTGTTGAACAGTTCACCACAATGCTTAAAAGTATTGGGGGAGAGGTTTTCAAATTAGTTGATATCAATGACCTTGAACCCTTGATAAACAATGAGAGAAAAAAGGGTTCCCTTATTATAAACACGATCAATAGATCACTTGCGGAAGAGGAAAGAATAAACAGCGGTGAAATAGCAGCAGTTTTGGAAACGGTGCATAAGGCTTACATAAAAGGAAGTATTGGCGTAGCAGAAAACGGCGCTGTTTGGATAAGCGAATCACAAATGATCAACAGGTTGTTGCCTTTTATTTGCCAGCACCTTGTTATTGTATTGGAAAAAGAAAAGTTGGTTGCCACCATGCACCAGGCCTACCAGCAGGTGAATGTCTTTGATGAAGGGTTCGGTGTTTTTATAGCCGGCCCGTCTAAAACAGCAGATATTGAACAATCACTTGTAATTGGTGCCCATGGTGCAAGAAGCATGACGGTATACCTGTTGCAATGATCTTATAAAATATTTTGATGAAGACACTTGTGTGTACAAGACCGGGATCGCTGGAATACAAAGAGGGGATCGTTCCTGCATATACAGACGGGAACACGATCTTGCGGATTAAGCGGATAGGGATATGCGGTACAGACCTGCATGCCTTTGAAGGAACACAACCGTATTTCAATTATCCGCGAATAATGGGGCATGAACTGGCTGCAGAGATTGAACAAACGGGAAGGACAGATTTTGAAAAAGGTGAACCCGTAACTTTTATTCCGTATTTTAATTGCGGCGTTTGTATAGTGTGCAGAAACGGCCAACCTAATTGTTGTGTTGCAATTAAGGTTTGCGGCGTACATATCAACGGCGGAATGGCCGAGTATCTGTCTGTTCCGTCATACGCATTGGTAAAGAGCCAGGGTTTAGGTTTAGACGAACTTGCGTTGGTAGAACCTCTGGCAATTGCTGCACATGCAGTGCAAAGAGCTGCTGTTAGGAAAAATGAATTTGTTTTGGTGACCGGCGCCGGTCCCATTGGTTTGGGCATTATTGAATTTGCGCGGATCGCCGGGGCAAACGTAATTGCGATGGATATGAATGAAGCCAGATTGAATTTTTGTAAAGAAAAATTAAATGTGCAGCACATTATTAATACGCAGCAGGATGATGTAATGGCAAAATTGTTGCAAATTACCAATGGAGATATGCCAACAGTCGTATTTGATGCCACAGGAAATTTAAACGCACTCAATAACGCATTTCAATATATGGCGCATGGAGCGAGATATGTACTGGTAGGTTTGCAAAATGGAAATATCAGTTTCAATCATCCTGAGTTTCATAAGCGGGAAGCTACGCTGATGAGTAGTCGCAATGCTACCAGTCAAGATTTTGAATATGTGATAGGTTGTATGAAAAGGGGCAAAATTAAGCCCCTTCAATTTATCAGTCACAGGGTTTTGTTTAAAGACCTTGCCATGGAGTTTCCATCGTATCTTAAATCTGAAACGAATGCGATAAAGGTCATCGTTGAAATGGCATAAAATATGAATCTGCAGAACAACATGTACAGATAGAATTAAGGCTTTCTGCATATCTGTTGTCCGAAAGAGTGAGCCATACCACAGAACAATCGATGAAAATAATTGACGGTTTAGTAACTAAATTTAGTGATAATGTTGATGGAACAGACCATGCGTTGGTTCGGGCCTAATGACCCGGTAAGTTTACGGGATATCCGGCAGTCTGGATGCAGCGGCGTTGTTACAGCATTGCACAAGGTGCCTGTTGGTGCTGTTTGGTCTGTCGCTGAAATCAAAGAAAGAAAAAAGATTATCGAAGAAGCCGGGATGACCTGGACGGTGATCGAAAGTCTGCCTGTACATGAGGCCATAAAAAAACAAACAGGCAACTACAAACAATACATCGAGAATTATAAAGATAGCCTTCGCAATGTGGCGGCATGCGGTTTAAAAGTGGTTACCTATAATTTTATGCCTGTGCTGGATTGGTTGCGTACGGATATTGCTTACACAATGCCGGATGGCAGTAAAGCTCTGTATTTTGAACGTGCAGCATTTATTGCTTTTGATCTTTTTTTATTGAAAAGGCTTAATGCTGAAAAAGATTACACTACTGGAGAAATTCAAAAAGCAACAGAAAGATATAATGAAATGAATGAAGCTGAGAAAGAAGGATTATTTCGCAATGCAATGCTTGGCCTGCCCGGAAGTGATGAGGCATTTACAGCAGAACAGGTACTGGATGCATTAAAGACCTACGATAGCATTAACGCAAAGCAATTGAAGCGGCATCTTTTTTATTTTTTGAAACAGATTGTACCGGTCGCTGAAAAATGTGGTTTAAAGTTGGCCATTCACCCAGATGATCCACCTTATCCCCTACTGGGATTACCTCGTATTGTTAGTACAGAAGAGGATATACTTGACCTACTGAATGCAATCCCATCAGAAGCGAATGGCTTGTGTTTTTGTACTGGCTCTTTTGGTGCACGGTCAGATAATCATTTGGTGCGGATGATACAACGTTTTGGCGATAATATCCATTTCCTTCATTTGCGCAATACAAAACGCGACCATTGCGGAAATTTTTATGAAGCCAGCCACTTGGATGGCGATACAGACATGTATGCAGTTGTAAAAGAAGTGTTGCAGTTGATAAATCGGAGAAATGTATCCATTCCCATGCGCCCTGATCATGGACACCAGATGCTCGATGACCTTAACAAAAAAACTTATCCCGGTTATTCTGCTATTGGCAGATTAAAAGGATTGGCTGAGTTAAGAGGCCTGGAGTTAGGTATCTACAGGTCATTGTATCAGTAAAATTATCAGCAGGCATATTAAAATCATTTAACAATGAAAAATGTATTGGGATTTACAGTATTGATATTTCTTTTTGTTTCATGTATACAGGCAACTGCACAAATGCCGGTAAACGAAGGGTCGAAATCCAAAACAAAAAAATGGTTTAAGAAAAAGGAATGGTTAGGCGGTGCCAAACTCACTCCCCATAAGTCGATTGACAAAAAAGAATTTGCGAGGCAATATCATCTTAATAAATTGTTTTGGGATAGGGCCTTTGCTTTCCTGAAAGAACATAACCTGGATTCCCTTCCGAAAGGAAAGTATATTATTGATGGAGATAATGTAACAGCGTCGGTTACAGAAGATCCTTCAAAAGATATTGATAAGACCAATTGGGAATCGCACCGTAAGTTTGCTGATATACAATGTATTATTTCAGGGGAAGAAAAAATGGGCATTTACCCTGTTTCAAAAGCCACGATTACAAAAACATATGACGAGAAAAGAGATGCTGCCAATTACTCGGCAAAGGGGAAATTTTATGTGGGGGGCCCGGGTGTATTTTTCATTTTTTTTCCATCTGATGCACACCGGCCCAATATTACACCGGGAGGAAATAAAGTAGTAAAGAAAATTGTTATCAAAGTGAGGGTGGTTGAACGACTTCAGTATTTAGTGTTTCCGGAGGGCATCCTGTATTCAAAGCAAAAGAACAGAGTTCGAGCCCGAAGAGTTAATGAGATCTTCGCTGCAATTGAGCCACTGGCAAAGGATCTGGAAGAAAATAAAAAAGGCAATCTTAAAAAAGATTGCCTAAAGCCACATTCTGTGCCCATAACTAGCCAGAGTTCGAACTTTTTGGGAAGTGATCTGAATGAAATTCTTGAATTTTAACCTGCTTTAACTTCAGAGGGGAATGAAAGCCCCGAATAGGTCAGCTTCAGCCACAAAGCACCCAATTCTATAATTTTTTCGTTCAAAAATTAGCAATGCTGATATTGAACACCTTATCAAAAATGTTTCACCAAAAAATGACTCGTAAGATAAATGGTTGATTGTGGGAGCTGAATTTAGTAAGGTCAGGGCTCTACTATTTTTATGACTGTTTGTTGGCGGTAATGACGATAACGCCAACTTTTCAGCCCGGGAAAATCTCCCTTTTAGCCGTTGTTTTTCTTCTCACTTTAATTAGATGTTCATAATCGGCTATTATATATTAGCTCGAACTATAATCCTACTTATGTCAATTATTCAGTTGTCGCTCGTTATACACCGAAACGAACAGCGGGTATTGGTGTTGTTTGAAAACAGCGGCAGGCTAAATACCATTATCCGGAAAATACCTGCTTCGAGGTGGAGCAAAACACTTAAGGGCTGGCATATCCCATTCACACAAGAAAGTTTGAAGACGTTAGCTACTACAACAGCGGGGCACGCCGAAATTGATGCATCGCTTTTAAAACGGCAGATGCAAGACGAGGAGCAAGTAAAACCGTTGATCAGCGGCCCGTCAAATAAAAGTTTGTTGATTAGCCACTCGCAACAAGATGTTGAAACGATTCCTAGTTTCTATCGACCGCAGCAGCTTAGCGAGGATAACCTCGCGGCATTTGAGGAATATGTAACGTTACTTACATTGAAGGCATATAGTCCCAACACTATCAAAACATACAGAAACGAGTTTGGGATTTTTTTAATGGCTCTTAAAGGCAGGGCTGCAAGTAGTATTACGCCGGATGAACTGAGGCGATACATGATCTACTGCACCGCTACGTTGAAGTTAAGTGAGAATAGTTTGCACAGTCGGCTCAATGCCTTGAAATTTTATTACGAGCAGATATTACGGCAGGAGAAGTTCTTTTTTGAGATTCCCCGTCCCAAAAAACAATTGATTTTACCGAAAGTTCTTGGTGAAAGAGAGATTGCCAGGTTATTCAATACGCTTGGCAATAAGAAACATAAAGCGATCCTGTTCTCTGCTTATAGTGCCGGTTTGCGGGTGAGTGAGGTAGTAAGTTTAAAACTATCCGATATCGATCCCGTCAGGATGCAGATATTCATTGAAAATGCCAAAGGAAAAAAGGATAGATATGTAATGTTGAGCCCAGTGTTACTCGACGTCCTGCGGTCGTATATCAAGTCCAGTACACCCCGTCCGAAACACTACATTTTCGAGGGAACCGAACCCGGAACTCCATACAGCGACCGAAGCGCACAGCGTGTTTTTCAAATGGCCAAAGAGAAAGCGGGGATCAGCAAAAAAGTAAGTTTTCATAGCTTGCGCCATAGTTTTGCCACCCACCTGATTGAAAAAGGAATTGATATACGATTCATCAAAGATCTTCTTGGGCATTTTAGTATTAAAACTACTACCCGCTATCTACATGTGGCGAAAGAGAAACTGGTAAATATTATTAGTCCGCTCGATGATATTTGGGGAAAGGGAGGGTTGGAAATATGATTTTGAGCTTTTCAGTACATTATTTTGCATCAAATTGTCGAGTCTTATTGCCGACACTACAATTAATAAAAAGCGAACACTATATTATTCGTTTCCATTTATTTGTAAATTGGGGAATGTCGGCTAATTTAGTGTTAGCAGCAATTAAAAATGACATCGGAAAACACTAAATATTTTTTAGGGACATTAAATAACACTCTAATTGGCGACCACTTTGAGATTAGTATCGACGATTACAATTCATACAAAAATGTTATAACAGATTTTTCAGAATTAATACAAGATGAAAGTTTATTTAAAGTAGTTGAACTGAATTATGAAGACTTTAAATCAAAAATTGCTTACTATAGTTTAAACTTTACTGAATTTCAACAAGCTGACTTTTATGCAATAAATCCGATTTCCTTTGACATAAATAGGCTGTTTTTAAACTTGCTGTCGACAATTAGGACTTTTCTGGATCATAAGTCAACGATGCTTAAAAGGAAATTTGGTGATACCTCAGAAGAATTTGCTCTCTTCGAACAAGAAAGAAAAGCTGCTTTTGAAAACAATTTCGAATATAGATTTATTAGCAAACTACGTAACTATGCTCAACACTGCGGTTTGCCAATAGAGAATCCAGAAATGAAATCTTATCTAAACGAAAATTCTGAGCCTCAAAAGGAATTCAATCTATACTTTGAGAAAGCAAAATTGCTTTCTAAGTTTGAATGGGGAGCTGTTGTAAAGAAAGATTTGGAATCTCAGCCAAATAGACTTGATGTTTTAATTATAATTGACAAGGTTTACTGCTTATTGAACAACTTAAATGAAAAGTTGAACAACAGAATTCTTGAGAACTATAAAAAAGAAGGTACAGTTTTATTAGACTTAATAAGCAAAACAATTGGTTTAGTAGGTATGCCTTGCATCATGAAAAGGGAAGGGACGGAAACACTAACATTTTCTATTAATTGGTTTCCCATAAGCCATATCGCAAAAATTACTGGTACTGATATTAATATAGTATATAATTAAAATCACGATAACTGCTGCTAACATGGGTTTGCCGCAAGCTGGGCTGGACAAACTTTCTTCAGCAGCAGTCCTCTACCAATCTTTTGTTGTGGGCTTGACCGTTTAATAATTGTGTTTACGTTTTAAATAAAATTTTCGTTCCTTTATGTGCATCATTATGGGGTCGGACACAGCTTTGAATTCCCAGCCTGCGGCAAGCCCTGGACGTTAGCTGCAATTTTTACTATGCGTATTTTAATTATCATATCAATCGTACTTCTCACTAATGCGGGATTTTTTCATTCCAATGATGTAATCTCGAATTTGCCAACAAATGACACAACTGAAGTAATAAAAATGTGCATTAAAAAAGCCTTTTATAAAAACACTTTGCCAGATTTGAGCTTTGCCACGAGAAAATATAAATTTGGAGATTCAATATTGCTTACATCTGAAAGATTGCCTCTTCGTTATTTACCAGTGAACGTTGATTCAATAAAATTTAAAATAATGAAGCGATCAGAAATTCGTTCTTTATTATTAGCAGATTCTAATTGGGAAAGACAACCAAATTACTTATGTATAAATAATTTTGAGAAAACTAATGATAAATATGAAGTAATAATCGTCAGTTTAAGTGGTGGTAAGTATTACAGTGGAGGTGGCCTTCACATATTTATATCTAAAGAAAGCGATTCGTTGAGAATTACGAATGTAAAGGGCTTCAGTATAAACTAACCAAAACTGCAGCTAACATCGGTTTTGCAAAAGCGGGGCAGACGAATAAAATTTCACCTTCAAATCTTTATTTTGCTTCAGTTAATGGGCTTGACCATTTCTTAAGCCGCCTGCACATTAGGCTACGCATGTAGTGTGCAGGCTAGCATTGTGGTTAATTAAAAAATTCGTTTCTTTACGGGCAGACGAGCCGGGCAGATGGAATTCTAATTCCCCGCCTTCGCAAAGCCGGTTCGTTGTGCGCAACCCTGCGGCAGCAGTTTAATTAAAACAAGCCTTTTATGAAAATCATCATACTCGCTATTAACTTGTTTTTGCTTTCTTTACCCAGCTTCTCTCAACAGGAAAAGAATGATGTGATGAAAGCGACTGCAGTTAAGCTGCTGAAATACCTTTCTACAAGTGATACCGCCTCAATAATAAAACTTCATGCTCGATACAATGATGCTGTAATGAATGATCCGAGTTATAATGGATCACGTATTAAGGTGTGGAATGATTGCAAAACTTATCAAAATATCAGTAAAATATATGGAACACCTAAAGCTGCGAATTTTATCATAACAGATGGGTTTAATGGGATCCATGAGTTGGCAATAAATTTATTTACCAATAAAGACACAGTCTTAAAAATGAATTATAGTAAAATAGTTATTCGCTTCTATCCATTTAGCTTTTACAATCCAGATAAAGTCATGAATTATTACATTGAAATTGGGAAAGATAAAAGCGACATAATTAAGCCACTTCGTATTGGAAATTAATAAAAGGGCTGCGCACAACATGGGTTTGCCGGCAAGCTGGGCTGGACAAACTTTTTTCGGCATTTTATCGCTATCAATCATCGGCTATGGGCTTGACCGTTTAATAATTGAGTTTCCGTTTTAAATAAATTTTTCGTTCCTTTATGTGCATCATCATGGGGGCGGACACAGCATCAAATACCCAGCCTGCGGCAAGCCCTGGACGTTGTAGGCAATTTTAAAAACCACTACCAGCAAAATGAAACTAATATTTTTTTTAACCACTCTTTTTTTTGCTCAAATTGTTTTAGGACAAAAAACACTTCACCTTTATGGTGGACAAAACCATGATGTATATTTAGGATGCTTAAATTGTAATGACATTGACCGTAATTCAATTTGGAATGACATTGGAACTTATGGCTCTAATATTAGTAGCGAATCTATTTGGAATGACATCGGTACGTATGGCAGCGACATTAGCAATTATTCACCATTCAATTCACTTGCCTCTTATCCGCCTGCAATTGTTGACAAAGACGGCAATTTTTATGGCTACTTGACTGCAAACGACATAAATAGTAAAAGAGCAGATTTTAAACTTGCATTAACAATTTGTAAATATTACAAGAACATTCAAAAAGATGTTTCAGGTTGGTATAAAAAACTTTTTAATTAATTATGAAAGCACTAATCATTTTAATCTCAGTCCTTTTTATTGGACAAAAGAGTGTCTGTCAAGATTGGGTTTATGCTGGCTCCGATGCAGAAGGAACTAAGTACTACGCAAAATCCTCATATGTATCAAAGGATTATGGTAAAATAAAAATTTGGACAAAAAGAGAATCGAAAAAAACGACAGTTAAAAAAAATGGCAAAACCCTTACATATCTAAATGCTAAGGAACTTCAACTTATTGTTGTAGACTGCAGTGAGAAAAAAATAAAGAGTATAACAACAATTGTCTATAATGCTCAAGGCAAGGTTGTTGACAGTTATACATTGAGTGATTATGAACAAGAATGGATCGATATTGTACCTGACTCACTGGGTGAAGCTATGTTAGAAAAAATATGTGAGCTCTTTAATTGACGTGAAAAAACTGCCTACAACATGGGTTTGCCACAAGCTGGGCCTGACCAACTTTCTTCGACTGCTGTTCTCTACCAATCTTTTGTTGTGGGGCTTGACCGTTTATTAATTGGCTTTAGTTTTAAATAAAATTTTCGTTCCTTTATGTGCATCGTCATGGGGGCTGACACAGCTTTAAATACCCAGCCTGCGGCAAGCCCCGGACGTTGCCTGCAATTATTATGAAGTGTATATTTTGCGAGAAGACTTTCTTAACTAGCCCAGTGGAGCATATTGTACCTGAATCCTTAGGTAATATTTGGTATACTCTCCCTGCTGGCACAATTTGTAAAAAATGTAACACCGATTTTTCTGAATTTGAAAGTAAAGCTGTTTACAAATCACATCTTGGCTTTATTAGAAGCAAAAATGGGATAAAAACAAAAAAAGGAATTCCTTCAAAATTTGAGATAGGTAATATCAAAGGGGCAGGTAATGATGATTTCAAAAAAGATGTTATCACAGTAGACGGCTTTGAAGAAAAAGACGTTTCGGATTTTGATCCTGAAACAGGTAAATTCAAAATTACTATTCCAGACTTTCATAAATCTGAAATGGCTACCTCTAAAATGCTTTTAAAAATGGCTTATGAAGCCATATATAAATCCCAAAAAAGGCTATTGCGCAAATATGATTTTTCAGAGCTAAAGAAGTATGTAACTAAGGCGGAAAATAAAGATTGGCCATTTCTTACAGCCCATCATAATTTTTACGATTTTAAAAGCATTCCTACATTTACAGATAAAAACAATCTTAACAGAATAAAATGCAAATTGAGAACATCAGAAATTTCTGATAACATTTTACTGTTTGACTTTCAATACGACTATTTAAATTTAACAACTAATCTCTTGAATAGAGATCATTCCTGGTCAGACATTTATTTCAAAAATGATCCTAGTTCATCTTTGTATCCTATACACATAAGAAAAAAATAGCTCTACGTAATATAACTGCAGGCAACATGGGTTTGCCGCAAGCTGGGCTGGACAAACTTTCTTCAGCATTTTATCGCTATTAATCATCGGCTATGGGCTTGACCGTTTAATAATTGTGTTTCGGTTTTAAATAAAAATTCCGTTCCTTTATGTGCATCATCATGGGGGCGGACACAGCTACAAATACCCAGCCTGCGGCAAGCCCTGAACGTTAGCGGCAAGCTTAAACGAGCAGTAAAATATCTCGATAAGCTTATGTAAAACGGGCAATAAATCCATCTGTTGGTTAATAGTTTTTCTTTATGAAAATAATAACCATTCTAATTTTTTTCGTATTTATCTATTCAAGGGCGTTTTCTCAAAATGCTGCCCAAATAGATTCAATAAACATTTGCAAGAGAAATAATATCTACAACCATAAAACTTGCTATATCGGTGAGCCATTTTCAATACTGCTTAATGATCTAAATCTTGTAGTAAGGTTTGGGCCACCTGATAATATTGGAAGCAGGGCCTTGGGGACTGCCTATTACCAAAACTTCATTGTTTTTCTTCCCTGGGTAGCCGGTATTCCTCAGATAGGTTTCAAAATAACTCTGGCAAATAAAGTATCAGGTGACGTAGGAGAATATTTTAGAAAAATTTCAAATGGTCTATGGGATATTCAAATGAGATTGGTACTTGGTAAAGAGATTGTTACTGATATAAAAAAATTACAGTAAAGCCTGCCGCTAACATGGGTTTGCCGCAAGCTGGGCTTGACAAACTTTCTTCAGCATTTTATCGCTACCAATCATCGGCTATGGGCTTGACCGTTTAATAATTGTGTTTCCGTTTTAAATAAAATTTTCGTTTCTT
>OLKZ01000183.1_pt1 | contig 13010 bp, 13 predicted proteins | sample 1604431 | NCBI WGS metagenome assembly OLKZ01 (sample SAMEA104055714, study PRJEB20765) | soil metagenome | isolation source: soil
ATTTGTCCTGTCATGCTGAGGAACGAAGCATCTCTATGTGCTCACGTTGAGATTCTTCCTTCGTCAGAATGACAAACTGACCCACTACCGAACCAACAACAACCAGGCTCATTTTTCATTAATCACTTATCTTTAACATTCAACCAAACATTTGCTGTATGAAGCGCCTTTTATTTTTACTACTGTTCACTGCTCCTTATTTATTATTTGCCCAGTTGCAATACCCCGCCACAAAGAAAGGGGACGTAGTGGAAAATTACCACGGCACCAAAGTGGCCGACCCATACCGCTGGCTGGAAGATGACAACAGTGCTGAAACCAAAGCCTGGGTGACGGATGAGAATATAGTCACTTTCGGTTTCCTGGATAAAATTGCTTACCGTTCGCAATGGCTGGCACGACTGGAAGATATCAGCAATTACCCTAAGTATACAGCTCCTTCCAGGACCAATGAATATTTTTATTATTCAAGAAATGATGGTTTGCAGAATCAGAGCATTTTGTTCAGGCAGAAAGGCTTGGATGGCAAACCCGAAGAAGTAATTGACCCTAATAAATTTTCCAGTGATAATACCACCAGCCTGGCCACTTTCGCGCTTTCAAAAAACGGCCATTATGCGGTGATCGGAAAATCAAAAGGCGGCAGCGATTGGAGAACTTTTTTTGTAATGGATATGACGACGTTGAAATATTTACCCGATTCACTGGTATGGGTAAAAGTTTCCGGTGCATCCTGGCAGGGCAATGGATTTTATTACAGCCGTTATCCCACGCCGGAAAAAGGCAAAGAGCTTTCAACAAAAAATGAAGGGCACATGGTATATTATCATACCGTGGGCACATCACAGGACAAGGATGTTTTAGTGTATGAAGATAAAGTTAACCTGCAGCGTTTTCACGGCGTATTCACCAGCGAAGATGAACGTTTCGTATTTCTCAACATCAGCGACAGGGGTAAGGGAAAAGATGGAAATGCCCTCTGGTATTTTGATAATAAAAGCAGCGACAAAACCTTTAAGCCCATTGTTAAAGAGGTGAGCAATTATAATTATGGATTTGTGGATGATGTGGATGGAAAGTTCCTCATCTCCACTAATGATGACGCAAAGAATAACAGGCTGATATTAGTTGACCCGCAAAACCCCGATCCTGCTAACTGGAAAACGATCATTGCAGAAAAACCGGAAGTAATGTCTTCCATCAGTTCTGCAGGCAATAAACTTTTTGTAAGTTACCTGAAAGATGTAGCCAGTCACGTGTACATATATGATCTCCATGGAAAACCTGAAAAAGAAGTACAGCTGCCGGCATTGGGATCCGCTTCCGGTTTCGGCGGTTGGCGGGATGATCAATTTGTCTTTTATACATTCACTTCCTTCACTTTTCCGCCAACGATCTATAAATATGATATTGCTTCAGGGACAAGTACCGTATTTCGCAGGCCGGAAGTAAAGTTCAGCCCCGAAGACTTTGTGACTGAGCAGGTATTTTATCCCAGTAAGGACGGAACAAAAATTCCGATGTTCATCGTGTATAAAAAAGGAACGCATAAAAACGGTAACAACCCAACGATACTTACGGGTTATGGCGGTTTTAATATCAGCAGCAACCCTTCTTTCAGCGCTGGAAGGATCACCTGGCTGGAACAGGGTGGCATATTTGCATTAGCCAATATGCGTGGAGGAAGTGAATATGGCGAACAATGGCACCATGCCGGCATGCGGTTCAATAAACAGAATGTATTCGATGATTTTATTTCCGGCGCCGAATACCTGATCAATAAAAAATATACTTCCTCTAAATATCTTTGCGTGCAGGGAGGGTCCAATGGCGGATTATTGATCGCTGCGGTCATCAACCAGCGGCCCGAACTTTTTAAAGTAGCTGTGGCACAGGCAGGCGTAATGGATATGCTGCGTTATCAAAAATTCACGATCGGCTGGAACTGGATAGCAGAATATGGCAGCAGCGACAGCAGTGCTGATTTTAAAAACCTGTATGGTTATTCCCCCATACATAATATTAAAAGCGGCCTCAGATATCCTGCAACATTTGTTACCACTGCCGACCATGACGACAGGGTAGTGCCGGCGCATTCATTTAAATATGTAGCCACTTTGCAGGAAAAGTACAAAGGCGATAATCCCCTTGTTATCCGGGTGGAGACCAATTCGGGCCATGGTGCCAGTAACCTGAAAAAGGGACTTGAGATCAGTTCGGATATTTATTCTTTTATTTTTTATAATATGGGATTGACGCCGAAATTTGATAAAACAAACGGGCATAAAACTTTTTAAAATTGTTTCGGGGGCCGGGTTCATGAACGAACCATTTTATATTATTGATGGTTCCTGTTCATGAACCCGCAGAGAGGCAACATGATCGCATTTGTGGAGTGCATTAAATAATTCATTGACCAATGGTATATGCAAGAGGTACAAGCTGATAATATAATACCTGTAATTTTAAAAGGGCTGGAGCTATTCTTTATAATAGTCCTTAAGTTTATGTTTTTTAGTTGATTTACTCCACTTGCCATTTGCAAATTTTTTCTCCGTTACATACACGTATTCATCTCCTTTAGAAGCGTCTTCTTCGAGTTCATATACTTTTAAAAGCCCTTTTTGGGGGATCACCTCATATTCCGTCTTTAGATGCCAGGCTGCTCCCGACTTTGAACGAGTAATAATTCTTTTTCTTTTTTTGTCTACATCAAACATTCCCAAATTAGTGGAAGCAAGTTTTGTCAGGTCTTTACTTAATACAAAATGTTGCCCGGCAAGCTGATACACGTATACATCATACGAAGGCCCGCCATATCCGCTCTTGTTTCCGTTCCTGATTGCCAGGTCCTCCTGTCCATCAAAATTAAAATCTCCAAAAACCAGGGGGCTTTCTTCATCATACAATTCCATTTTGGTGGAAGGGTTTTTGTTCTTGTCCAGGTTAAAGTACAGGTCTGCGGAATTAAATTCCTGCAGCAACTTTGCATCATTTTTTGAATACAATTTAACCTTTCCTTTTCCGCTACAGGTTTCATTGTCGCATTTTTTAACTTCAATTTTAGCGTTGTAAGTTGTTGAAGCATTATCAATGCTAAAACTTTTCTGTGCAAATGAATGATTTGTTATGATCGCTGATAGCACAATAATAAACGTTGCTTTTTTTGTCATATTAGGTATTGTTCTTTAAATATTGTTTTCCCGTCGCGACAGGTATTTCTTTCCGGTCTTCCAAATTTAAAACATTCATCCTATTCAAAACGCAACGGTCAGCAAATTATTGGAAGATGATAAATCCAAGAACTTAATCCTTGATTATTTAAAAGAACTTTCTGATAAGAAACTGATTACGGTTTATGGTTTTGTTATTATGCCAAATCACATTCATCTTATTTGAAGACTAGATGAATTAAATGGCAAAGAAACGCCAAAAGGGAGTTTTTTAAAATATACTGCACATTGTTTTCTTAAAGAATTAAAGAACAAGGGAAAAGAGGGCTTCTATAAAGTAAATGGAGGCAACAAAGCCCATGAAATTTGGCAAAGAGATCCATTAGGTATAGAAATTTATACCCGGGCGGTAGCGAAGCAAAAAACTGGATTATATACATTTCAATCCGGTGAGGGGTAAATGGCAATTAGCAAAAGATGATATAAGTTATTACTATTCATCAGCAAGATTTTATGAATTTGGAATTGATGAATTTGGGTTTTTGAATGACTTATATAATGTGTTTGATGGAGAATAAATAAGAAATTGGTTCGTGAGCCACGAACCCGGGCTTTTGATCTTCTTATTACAATTAATTAACCACACCCCTGGAATTTACCAGTTTTAAGTCGGGCCTTACTTTGTTTACCAGTTTCAAAGAATATTTATTAATGGTATTATTATATTGTAAAAAATGGGCTTTTAGGGAATCGATCTTTGGCTTAGCTAAATTTTTCATCTGTAAGGAATCCGAAATTTTTAAAACCTGTGTTTTATAATTTTCAAACTCCACATTTACTTTTCCATCATTCTGTTCAGTAATGTATTTTGAAAGTGTATCCAATACCTTTTTTTGTTCTTTTTTTGCAACCAATGCAGTTTCATTATCCTGAGGATTACGTATGATACTGTCGGCGATCGAACTATTTGTGCTGGATGCTGCAAGAATATTTATAGCTTTTGTATTATCTTCATTTTTTTTGTATTGCTCGGCGATCAGGTCATTTTTGTAGGAAGTGCTTATGAAAGTAAAAGTGCCCACAGTAAGTGTCATTACAAAACAGACAAGCATATACCGGTTAATGGTTTTAACCACCAATTGTTGTGGTGTTGTGGCACCGATCACCCGGTCAATTAATTTATAAGCCAGGAACATTAATAAAAAACCAAATCCTGATAATCCAACACCGAGAATTTTAACGATATCTAAGTTTTCCATACAATTAATATTAAATATTTACTAAATTATATAAAAATAAATAATGTTTTATTTTTTTTATAACCCCTTTCCCTGCAAACTGGTTGAGAGACTACCGTGGTTTTAAAAACCACGATAGTCTTTATCCACAATCGATTTCAAAAATTATGCTTACTTTTTGAGCCCTAAACCAGATATTATGTCACAATCACGCCGCGATTTTATCCGCAAAACAGCTATTACTTCAGCAGGTCTATATTTTGGAGCTTCCGCCTTCAGCGCAAAAAGTTACCGGAATATTATTGGCGCCAATGAGCGTGTACGGGTTGGCGTTGTAGGCTTTTCTGATCGTCATAGGGGGTCTCATATTCCCTGTTTTATGAATCATTACAAGGAATTGAACTTTGACCTGGTGGCGGTTTCTGATATATGGAAAAAAAGAAGGGAGGAGGGCGCTGCCATGTGGAAAGAAAAAATGCAGCATGATGTGACTGCATGCCGCAACAATGAAGAGATGTATGATAAAAAATTAGTTGACGCCGTATTTATCAGCACCGCTGATTTTCAACATGCCTTACACGCCATTGAAGCCGTGAAAGCGGGATGTGATGCTTATGTAGAAAAGCCATTTGCAGAAACGATGGAAGATAACCGGGCAGCATTAAAAGCGATTAAAGCTACAGACAGGATCGTGCAGATAGGTTCGCAAAGAAGAAGCGGGCAAAACTATACTGCCGCAAATGAATTCATTAGCTCGGGTAAGTTCGGTCCCATAACCATGGTGGAATTAACATGGAATGTAAATCAGCCGGGCCGTTGGCGCCGGCCTGCTTTATTGGCCCTCTTAAAGGAAGAAGATACCGACTGGAAAAGATTTTTACTAAACAGGCCCCATGATACCTTTGATGTAAGAAAATATTTGGAGTTCCGTTTGTTCTGGCCTTACTCTTCGGGCCTGCCGGGGCAATGGATGAGCCACCAGATCGATACTGTTCATTGGTTCAGTGGAATTCAGCATCCACGTTCGGTTGTAGCCAATGGAGGTATTTATATGTGGAAAGACGGAAGAAAAAACTGGGATACTATCACCGCAGTGTTTGATTATGGCCCTGAGAATGATCCCACTACCGGTTTCCAGGTAACTTTTGCTTCCCGTATGCACAATGGCGATGAACATCCTGCGGAGATCTATTATTCCAATGGCGGAGAATTAAATCTTAATACCAATATGGTTTCTCCAAAAGGCGGCCTCACAAAAAAAATGGCGGATGAAATGAAAATGCAACCGAACCTGTTACCTGAACTTAGCTTGTCTGCTGCGGCTCCGGTAATAGCTTCTGCCAATACCGGCGGAGATACCCTCACATCGAATCATATCCGCAACTGGATGGAATGTATCCGCAGCCGCAAACAGCCCAATGCCCCTGTTGAAGCAGGTTACAGTCATTCCATTGCAACCATTATGACCAATGCTGCTGTACATACAGGTTTAAAAGTAACCTTTGATGAAAAAACACAGGAAGTAATGGCAGGTGGTAAAGTATTTAAATATTGACAGTAAAAAAAATAATTGTAATGAGGCACTTTCTAAAATATTTGGGATCAACCATCATCATCTTGTCATGCTTTATCATATCATTTGCGCAAAATGAACAAATGGTAAAATTTGTAAAATCCCCAAAAGAAAAAAAAGTTGATATTTATATTGGTAAAAAATTTTTTACAAGTTTTTTATACCCGGATAGTTTGGAAAAACCGGTATTGTATCCTTTACGTGCTGCCAACGGAATGGTTGTTACAAGAGGATTTCCATTAGATCCCCAACCGAATGATCCAATTGATCATCCCCATCATATAGGAATGTGGTTCAATTATGAAAATGTGAACGGGCTGGACTTCTGGAATAATTCATATGCCATTCCAAAAGATAAAAAACAATTATACGGATGGATAAAAACGAATGGCACTCCTGAAATATCCGGCGGCAAAAATGGAATACTGACTTACCATGCTAACTGGACAAACCAGCAAAACGATTTGTTGCTGGAAGAAACAACAAGATTTGAATTCAGTGGTACTGCTCACCGGCGTATTATTGATCGCGTCACAACATTAAAAGCAAATACAACTGTGCTCTTTACAGATGCAAAAGACGGTTTGCTGGGCATCAGGCTGGCGCATGCATTACAAATGCCAAACAAAGAAGATCAGAAATTCACAGACAATAAAGGCAATGTAACCATTGTAAAAGGCGGAACCGATGATATTCCCACGGGTAATTATATTACCAGCAATGGAAAAAAAGGAAATGATGCCTGGAGTACAAGGGGCCGGTGGTGCAAAGTATACGGAAAGATGGGAAATGATTCCATCAGTATTGCCATCATTGATCATCCAAAGAACCCGAATTATCCAACATTCTGGCATGCCCGTGGCTATGGTTTATTTGCCGCCAATCCATTGGGCGAAAAAATATTCACCAATGGTAAAAGCGTTAAGAACCTTGAATTGAAAAAAGGTGAATCGGTTACTTTCCGTTACAGGATAATAATTGATGATGGCGATAAAACGATCAGTGATGAGCAGTTGAATAAACTAGCAGATGATTTTTCGAAAGAGTAGTAATGAAGACTTCCGAAGTTTTAAAAACTTCGGAAGTCTGTTTCTATTTGGAAATAGTTATAAAAAAATCTCCATCATCAGGATCTATTTTAAATGAGGTGCCGACTGTATTATCCGATACTCTTTTCATCTTCTTTTTAAATTCAACAGTAATTGTACTGCTACCGGAATTATTTACTACCACACCGTTTTTAAATTCACGTTTAAATGCCCCCTGCTTTATCATTTGTTTATCACTTGTAGGTGCTCCCAGCTTTATATCCCAAAAAGAAAACCAATGGTGATTATGAAAATGATCGCCGTAAAGAACATAACCATTCGAGTGAACTAAAGTGTATGTAGTTGTATTCCGCATACGTTTCAGGTCGGGTTCTCCAACACAGTTCACCTCTTCACCCATCATATCAACCACATTAATTTTCGGGCTACGCACCGATTGTTCCCACATCGGAAGTACTTCAGGATTGTTAATCTTATAACACTCCATATATGCACCATTAATATACTTTGCACGTTCCGCATCGTATTTATAATTGGAGTTGGTGACGATCAAATATTTATCGCTGATCGTCTCTCTTAATTTTTTAAAGAATGCAGCCGAAGGTCCGAACCAATCCAGGAAAACGCCATCATATACTCCCGACTCTACCATATACTTTGCCTGCTGGCATAAATGATCCATTAAATTATGATTGTTTGTATCGAGATAATACCTGGGCAGAGCCATCTTATCGCCGGTTGCAGGAATCCTGTTGCCCTGATCGTCCCTTTTCCAAAATTCGTGGTCCTGAGGTAACGATGAATCAATATAATCGCGCCAACGCAATTCAGCCAAAATAATGATGTTTGGATTTAGCGTAAGCGCTTCCTTTCTCCGTTCAAGGGATTCGGGTAAATTAGAAAATGATTCACCTAAAGCGGGATATTTACCTTTCCAATTTGCACCAACTACACGGTTCCCGGGTTTACTGTTTTCTCTACCTATCGACTCCCACACAATATCATGATGCGTAATTTGATCGAGCCGATTGTTGATTGGAAAGTCAATACAATTACCCCAGGGTTTAGCAATGGAAGGAAAATCATGGCTGTTAACTCTTTCAGATATGGGTTTTACTTTAAAGGAATCTTTATTGTTTATTTGTTGACCGATTGAAGCGGCCGTTGTGAAAGATAATACTATGATAAGAAGGCAAATTCTACTTGTCATTTTATTAGAAAGAAGGGAATTAAAATTCAAATAAATTATAGATAATTGGGGTGAAATGATTTTTGTAAATTAAACAATAAATCTAACTTTTATTGCCTGCTTACCTTCTCCCCGCTAACATCCGTTACCCGTGAGCCTCGTGGTCTTCGACCATAACTCTTCGGAAAATGTTCCATAGGAACATTTTGTAGGTAGATAAAACACGATCGAAGAATGGCTTAGCGTTCCTATGGAACGAAAATCAATTCCTGGTATCGCCTACCCATAAATTGTTCCTCTGGAACAAGTTCATGATCTTCCGAAACAGTTAGGATCGAAGACCATGCCAGGGCGTTCTGAATAGGAAAAGACTTTAAATTTGAAAAGGAGGGAGCACCAACCACGGCGCAAAAAAAGAGGCTGTCTCAAAAGTACTGGTTGACTAAAAAGCCGGGAAGTCGGTAAGACGGAAAGTATTGAGGATAACCATAATAAATTTTCCGCCTTACCGACTTCCCGGCTAAAATGATACTTTTGAGACAGCTTCTTCAGCCCCACTTACTGCGCAAAGTTGCAACCACTTGAATTTCTACCAAATATTATCGGCCAGCGAATTAAGGGCGAAACGATTCCTTAAACTTTTCGCTTTAAATAATTATGAGTGATCTGACGAACAAGGAGTCAATGAAATTAAAACACTATCATTGGGTTCTATAAAAATGATATGCCCAAACCAGCCATCTCCGAGTCAATAAAACCCTGTATTTTTCAAATTGAAGCTGAATTTAAAATTTCCTTTCTTATCAACCTTACATAAAAATTCTGTAGTTTCTTCTACGAGATAATTGAGTCCGAGCCTTGTAAGAGGGATTTCAGCAAAAGCACCCTAAGTAAACTTTCCGCTGATAAATACATTGTCTTTGGCACTTGCATTTAAAAATACTGTCAAAAGAAATATTATTATTCCAATTTTTTTTATTTTATTGTCTCTTGTACACGGAGTTTAATTTGATTTACCAATTCCTGTACATTAAAAGGCTTTACAATGAAAGCGTCGGCTAAAGATGCTTTTATAGATTCTGAGCTGATATGTCCTGCTGAGTATAGAATAATAGGAATATGCCCGTAAATTGCAGATTCTTTTAATGAATGGCAGATGGTACGACCATCCTGTTTGCCCAGATATATATCCATTAAAATTAAAGCAGGATTTATATCATCAATAATTTCCCTTATGCCCTTCCCATCGGGAACACACGTCGGTGTCAAATTATAGGATTCTAAGATAAGACACATCATTTCCAGAATATCATCATCATCATCAACCACTAAGATTTTTGTCATGCCTGAATGAATTATTGAGTCAAAAATAACTATTTTTACCCGTGTCAATTGTAGAACCGTTGTGGAATTTTAGCCCCATGGTTTATTAAAATCCTCACCCGTATTCGTTTTATTAATTTACATCTAAATCCAAAACGCATGTCCTTTAATGAAAACGGGCATCGAAAAGCAATGTTAGCAGCTATTATCGATTCCTCCGATGATGCAATTATCAGCAAGAACCTGGATGGATATATCACCAGCTGGAATAAATCCGCAGAACTCTTATTTGGATATACAGAGAGCGAAGCAGTGGGAAAGCATGTAACAATGCTTATTCCACCAGACCGGTTATCCGAAGAGGATATGATCATCTCCAATTTGCGAAAGGGCAACCGTATTGAGCATTATGAAACAATACGTGTTTCTAAAGATGGCTGGTCGAAAGACCACGCCGGGGCATTCTGAATAGGAAAAGACTTTAAATTTGAAGAGGAGGGAGCACCGACCACGGCACAAAGATGAAGGCGTTTGTGGGTGGGCGTTAGCTTATGTGTAACAGAAGCTAATTATTGACACGTCCTTTTCCAACGCCTTTTCCATTGCCGCTGTTATTTTTACCCGGGCCCTCATTGGAGCGATGCACCGGAAGGTTTTGAATATTTATTTTTTGTTCAGGCCTTTGCATCACGGGTTTTTGATCCTCTGTAGTGATGGGTTTCGATTGTGTGGGTTCTGCTTTCCTGAATTCTTTTGGTTGCAGTATTTTTTGCGGGTGCTGCTGCACCGTTATTTTTGGATCCTGCACGGCCGGCCTGTATACCTGCATGGTATTTCCATTATGTTTCACCTCAGTTGTTTTACGTACCTCTTTTATAGATGTCTGATCGATTGTAGGCTTTACATATTTTTGTACTTCCTGTACATCAGGCCCTTTCGAATAATATAAATTATGTGTTTTAGTTGTATTAAAATTATTGATGATCGTTATCCGTTTTGAAACGGCTTTAACCTGGTCATGCGTTTGTATGGCTGCAGAAAGGTTCCTGTCATAGATATGATCACGGCTACACGCATTCCAGTATATTGAATGTGGCCTCCATGATCCAAATTGCAGGTTTACATCTACTCCCGGCATCAATGGCGCCCAGCAATAAAAATCATCAACAGATCCCCAGGTTACCCAGGCGGGCGACCAGTCGTAACCCGGTATCCATAGCCAGCCATACATGTCATCGTATAGCCAGCGGCCATAATGAAACGGTGCCCAGCCCCAGTTAAAATCAGAGGCCCATGCCCATCCTTCGGGAGAAGAGGCCCAGTGGCCATTTGTAGCGTATGGCCTGAAATCACTTTCTGTATTGGGGTCCCATACATTGCCATAGTTTGGATAGTCTATCCATGTTCCGTATGGCGATAGGTTATCATAAAATGTCTGGTATGTTACTGTCCCCGAATCAGTGCTTTCTGTTATTGAATTAGTTCCGGCGCAACCGGAGAATAAGATGGCAATCACCATTAACGCCAACCCTGATCTTAATACGTTTTTCATTTTTTTTATTTTAGGTGTTGATAATTTTTTGTCGCTGTCAGTGTCTCATTTTTTAAATTTCCAGATGGCCAGGATCCGAAGGCAGTTGTTCTGCTTCTCCACATAGTAACGCGAACGCCTAGGGCCGAAGTGAACTGATCGAATACGTTCTATTAAGTTAAAGCATTCTCCAAATTTACAACTTTTATTAGTTTTCATTCTGGCAAGTGGCAGGGTGGGTGCATTTCAAAACTTTCTCAAACCTTCCTTTTGTGTCCTTTTATGAGCCAACCTGTCTCCAACCGGGAACCTGCTCCCCGGCTTTTTGCATACTTGATTGTGGTCGGTGTCCCCACCGACCACGGCGGTCCGCCCAGGCTGGTGTCCCCACCAGCCTGCGACAATTTGAAATGCACCCAATAGGGTTTGTTCTATTTCAAAACTTTCTCAAACCTTCCTTTTGTGTCCTTTTATGAGCCAACCCGTCTCAAACCGGGAACCTGCTCGCGCGCTTTTTGCATACTTGCGTTCTAAAATTTTATTTTATGAACACGAAACAACAAAATATAGAATACCATCATAGAAGCGCTTTTGAAGCAAATGAAAACCTGGACACGCTGGCAGCAGCAGGCTGGGGCTTTGCAAGGGTGATACTGTTTTCCACCCGGTTCAATAATGAAAAACAAAATCAAAAAATACTAAGCTATATACGCAGGTTCCTGGCCGGGGCAAATAATCCCTACGATGCCTACATTGAATTCTGTCATCGCATTATGCTCTTTACACAATACATTATGAGATACAAGAAAGGAGTACCGCCAGCCTGTGCCTTAACCTGGTTCAACCCATCTTATCCTGAAGGTTTTGAAAAAACCAGGATTATGCAGGAACGCTTCCTGCAAAAAAGGGAACTTGAACCTTCCTGGAAAAAACACTGGAAGGCGCTCGCTGAAGCTGTACTGGATATAACAGAAGATGGTTCAACCCAAAATTTCGAATACTGGATAAACTGGTTCAGGCAAAGGCGCGCGGGAATTTATCTTTATTTATTTCTACAGGCCCATACCTATAACAACTTTAAAAACCTTTTCTATGAAAACATTTCCTGAACGCGTGGTAGTACATGCCAAAGACGTTATGGCCATTGCGGGAGTCGGTGAAAGGGCTGCCCAACGCTTATTGGAAAGAACCAGGAAGCATTATAACAGGGCGCCCCGTACTTATGTAAGCCTCCAGGACTTTTGCGGGTTTACCGGGTTCAGGGAAGAAATTGTGAAAGCGTTTTTGAAATGATAATTATTCCCGCAGATGACGCAGAAAGCGCAAAACTTGTTTTGCCTGCCGGGATCGGGAACCCCTTCCTTGCCCGGTAATGATTGTTACCGGCGCTATGCAGCCTTCAAGTTCCAGCACGGCAATGTTGGCGGTGTGAATGAGGATCAGTGACCTTTTCTTCACGCCCGTTACCACCATGTGCCATAGCCGCTTTTTGGTAAACCGCATCTTGATCCCGTAGCGCCCTTCGGGGATACAGGATATATTTCGTTGATTATCCTTCCAGGGCAATTCAATGGTATTGCAGATGATCACCGGATCATCTTTTACCTGCAAGATACCGTTGGTGCCATCGGGATAATATGTTCTTATAAGTATTATTTCCATTTTTTTAAATTTTATCAGTGATCAATTGAACAGTACACGTTACTGTTATTTCACAAGAATAAAATTTTTTGGAAGCGATTCAAAATTTGCTGTCGTAAATGACGCAATTGTCGCAAAAGGCGTATGAAGGTTTTACAGGAAGCTACCTGTAACGGGTAACGTAGTATGGTTTTGGTCTTGTTGTGGCCTTGTTTTGTTCTTGTTGTGGAGCCAAAGCAGGCTACTCAACAACTACTAAATAGCTTATCAACAAGAACTAAACAAGAACAAGA
>OLKZ01000071.1_pt1 | contig 12982 bp, 12 predicted proteins | sample 1604431 | NCBI WGS metagenome assembly OLKZ01 (sample SAMEA104055714, study PRJEB20765) | soil metagenome | isolation source: soil
GGTGATTGTGGTCGGTGGGGACACCGACCACGGCGGTCCGCCCAGGCTGGTGTCCCCACCAGCCTGCGACAATTTGAAATGCACCCTTATTTTACTACTGATTAGTGGTTAATTTTAAATTATGTACTTTTATAAAAAAGTGCAATATGAAAATTTTTGTTATCGGCTTACCATACGATCTTGATGATGCTGAATTAGAAGAAATATTTGAAAAATTTGGCACCGTGTCTTCTGCTAAAGTTGCCATTGACAGGGAAACCGGGAAGAGCCGTGGATTTGGATTTGTGGAAATGCCCGACAGCACTGAAGCCAAGGACGCCATTGAAAACCTTAACGATATTTCATTGGGTAAAAAACCGCTTGTAGTTAAAGAAGCCGAAGAACGCAGCAGCGGGCCCGGCAATAAAGGCGGCGGATATAATAAACCGGGCTTTAATAAAGACCGCAACCGTTATTAATAGTTTTTCTTCCATCATGTCACTGACAGCACTTTAGAAGACTGGCATGCAACATTCCTTCCAAAAGAATTTTTTCCATAATTTGGTTACCGCTTCCTGTTTGGCGAAGTCTAAAGAAATGATACCCAATTTTCTTTACACTTTAATACTCATTTATGCATCAAATAGTAGGATCAATAATAGCCATCTTTGCTATAATCGGCGGGCTTGCAGTAGGGGTTTATGTGCTACATAATGCTTTTAATATGGAATTGAAGGAAAAATTGATGAATTTGGAGAATATCAGCAAAGAGAGGCTGCTTCTTATCGAAAAAGGAATGGATCCCTCACTTGCAGATAAAAAAAGGAGATCGGGGGGAGGCCCCTTGTTATGGGGATTATTATTGACAGGAGTGGGTTTTGGCGGATTTACTGGGTATATTGTTGCACACAATTTTTACCTGAATGGAGGTATCCTGATGCACGCCGGGGGCCTGATCTTTGGAGGCCTTGGTTTAATAATCTATTATATTATTCAGCGGAGAAGCGATGCTAAAAAGGCAAAATAAATGGAGCTTTTTTATATCAGGCAGATCATCGAAGGAGACATTTCGCGTTTTTCCTTTTTTGTGGAAACCTATAAAGACATGTCATTTGCCATAGCTTACCGTATCACCGATAACAGGGAAGATGCTGAAGAAGTAGTGCAGGATTCTTTTGTGAAAGCTTACCGGTCCCTGCATCAATTCCGGCAGGATTCCAGATTTTCCACCTGGTTATTCCGCATCGTGGTGAACGTTGCACTGAGTAAAGTAAAAAAGAATAAAAAGAATATCGTCAGTGATATTGATTTGGCCATGCTGCCGGATGATCTCATAGAAAGTGTAGAAGCCACATACAAAGAGTTCACTCATGCCGAACAAAAAAAGATCATCAACAGGGCACTTGATGAAATGGAAAGGGAAGACAGGTTGCTGCTCACCCTGTATTACCTCAATGAAAATTCCATTGATGAGATCAATAGCATCACCGCCATTAGGGCAGACAATATTAAAATGAAACTGCACCGGGCTAGAAAAAAAATGTACAGCCGTTTACACAAAATCCTGCAATCATCAATTAAAGAGCCTGTATAATGGAAAATATGCAACCCGAAAAAGGAACCTGTGAAATACTGCAGCACAGCCGCCTGGAATTAAATGATCCCCGGTTCAATGATCTGTTGGCCAAAAGAATTGTAGGGGAACGTAACAGGAAAATAAAACTCCGGTTCTATTTTTCTTATTCTTTAATAGCGGTATCCTTAGGGCTGATCATTTTCCTTATTGCCAGTTCGCTGAATTTTGATAGTAGTGCGTTTACCAATACAGCCGACAATATCTATCAGCAGGCGGTAAACACAAAAGACGGCAATGGTCTTATCAATGAATACGGCTTTTTTATCTTTCCCTTACTGGTATTGCTTGTTTTTAAAAAATTGGTAGATTCCAGGTTAAAATATTAACAAAGAGGGACAGTTGAGTTATCCACATTTTAGCCAGATAACCTTACCAGGTACAGGTTTTAACTTCAAATGAGATACCCATGACAATCCATCCCGCTTTTTTGCGTCTTTTTTAGTACAGGTCCGGCCAAAATTATCTTTACGTTAAATCTTTGTAGCTTCACCTGATTATTGGCACGTTTTTTATACTATTGGAGTAAAACAGACCGGTTATGGAAAAAAATAAAACTACAGGCAGAAGAGAATTGTTGAATTTATCTTCCAATTTATTTGAAGATGCCATAACATATGAAAAGGTTCACCGCCATTTGCGTGATATCAATGATACCATCACCGAAGAGGATATAAAAAATGTAAGAACAGATATAGCCCCTTTTGACAGGAATATTGCCGGTGAAAAAGATAATCCTGTTAATCCGGTAGCATCAAAAAATGAGTCATCTGAAAAAGAAATGGCGCATGTTTATGAAGAAGGAAAAAAAATTACAAGCCCCTGGAATATTGTTAGCGAGTAAACTGCGGGTACCCGTTACAGGGAGGAGGCATTGGGTTATTGGTCATGAAGTCATTCCTGATTATTTATTTTCATTTTAATTAAAGCGGCAAGATAATTACAAACCGCCTGCCACTCCTTTATCCATGTATCTTTTATAAAACTGAGTTGTGCATTGGATACATCCAGTTCTTTTTTGTCTTTATCCCATGAAGTCCGGATGCTGATACCTCCACGATCGTATACATTTTTTTCTGTGGTGAATTCGATCCTGTCGAATTTATTTTTTTTCAGCATATCATATAATGCATCCATTTCCCCGCTGCTTAAAATAAATTTCTTTTTTATTTTTTTACCTTCATCATTCTTATCGTACATACAACTGTCTATGGAAATGAATAGATTTTCGCTGTAATACCTCATTCCCCCGTCAACATGCATGGTAAGCGAAAAATCGGGTAACCTGGTTACGGGTAATTTATTGACCTGCCCCTGCGATTGGCAGCCCAGGAAAAAAAAGCCTGGAAGAATAAGGAGGATCTTCATCTTTTTATTATTTCAAATGAGATGCAGTTCAGGGAACATATCCATAAGGTGATTGGACTATACTAAGTGGTGGGTCATTTGGTTATTGGTCATTAGGCTACCGCAACAGTATAGTGGTACCCTGTGCGTGATGTATAATTCCATCCACATCCACGGCTTCGATCATCCATATCACGGTTTGCATTTCCTGTGGAATATTACCTGTTCTTCCATCCCATCCGGGCTGGTCGCTTTTCATTTCAAATAATAACTTGCCCCAGCGGTTAAATACCCTGAAGTAATTCACTTTTTCAAAGCCCATCAGGTAGGGGCGAAGGAAATCATTATGTCCGTTGCGGTTTGGTGTAAAGCCGGTAGGCACATAGATCTCGATCTTTTTATGCGTCTTTACAAACTGGGTGTCCACTGTTATACAACCGCTGGATGTTTTTAGTTGTATAGTGTACAATTGAGGATCTTTCCCGGTGAAAAATGGCGTATAGCTGTTCCTGTTATCAAGACTGGTGGCCGGGGTCCAAAAAGAACTGATGCCAATATTATCCCTGGCCTTGTCATCGAGTGGCTCGGGGAATAAGATCACTGCGTCTATTACCGGGCGGGTGATACCGGGCAGGGGCGCATCCACCACAATATCTAATTTCATGGTATCAGAGGGCGTTGGGCATTGCGCCGAATTTACCAACAGGCTGATGGTATAGTTGCCGGGTACCGGGTAACTGTACACCGGGTTGCGAACGTTATCCAAATGCCCGTTTCCAAAATCCCACAAATAATTCAATGTTGAGGTGGTATTATTGATCGTTTTGTTGATCACCGGTACGGGTAAGTTGATACATATGGGTTGCACGCTGAAGTCTGCAGTTGGGTTCGGGTACACCGTAACGTTAATGGTGGTGCTGTCTGCGCATCCGTTAGGGGTGCCCGCTACCAGCTTTACCGTATAGTTGCCGGCCTTAGTATAGCTGTAGGTAACATCTGTGGAAGATGCGGCGGCAGAACCATCGCCCAGGTTCCAGGTATATTGTAAAGGCCCGGAAAAAACGGTACTGCTATTGGTGAAAATAAACTGGTTCCCGTTATTACACTGGTTAAGGGTATTTACAGAGAATCCGGCAACCGCTGTCGGGTACACGGTCACGTTATACAAAGCCTGGTCGGTACATCCACCGGTTGCATCTGTGCGCAACGTAACAGTGTACGTTCCCGGCACAGTATAACTATGGGTAACATTCCTTACATTGGAAGTAGTAGCATCACCAAAGTCCCAAGTATATTGTAAAATGCCGGAAGAGATCGAACTGGTATCAGTGAAAACAAACAAGTTGTTCTTAAAGCACTGGATGGCCGGATTGACTTTGAAACCCGCTTTGGGACTTGGATAAACGTGCACGGTAATAGAACTGCTGTCTGCACAACCGCCGTCACCCGAGATCATCATTTTAACAAGATAGGTACCGGGTTGAGCGTAGCTGTAATTCACATCAGCCGTGGTTAAAATTGTTCCGTCTCCCAGATCCCATTTATATATTGGAGTACCCGATGGCGGAGAGCTGGTATTGGTAAATACAAATTGGTGGCCGTTAAAACACTGATCGGTATTATTATGGTTAAAACCTGCCACCGGGCTTTGGTAAATATCGATCTGCTGTACCCGGGTATCAAAACTGCATCCAAAAAAACTGAATAGGGTAGCATAATAGGCACCGCTTTGTGTAACGTTGTACTGCACCTGGTTTGCACCAGGGATGGGGCTGCCATTGAAGTACCATTGCACACTGTCTGCTCCTGCATTTACTTTTAATGTATCATGTTGCCCGCTTTTTGAGCAATAACTTACCGGCCCGATGAGCTGTAATGTAGTATCATAAGCCACTATATTAATGTTTACCGTATCTTTTGTTGCACATCCTCCGCCATCATGCGTTACCGTTAGTACGTACTGCGTGGTAGCACTCACCGTGGCAATGGGGTTGGCAATATTGGGATCGCTGAGACCCGTGGCGGGGCTCCATTTATACACGAGTCCTAAAAGGGGAGGCGAGCCTAATTGTACGGGGCCGATGCTGTTGTTACAGAATAAAGTATCCCTTCCTGCATGTGGCTGTATCGTTAAAGTATCCAGCAAATGTGCGGTAAGCGTATCCAGGCAACCATAACCGGCATAAGGTGTTAATTCAACAAAAACAGAATCACCTGAAAGAGGCGGTGGATTTAAAGTAAGCGTTTGCAGGTTACCTAAAACCGTATTTGAAATATTGAACCATTTATAGTTTTGATAGCCATAGGGTGCTGTTATATTCACCAGGGTATCATCGGGACAAAACGTAGCCCCAACAAAAGAGCTGCTGCACTCTGAATTAACATCTACATAAGCATAGCCGAAATGGGTTCCGCCTGATGCTCCACAACCCGTTACAGTAAAGGACAGCTCAATTGTTTTACCCGCATAACCATCCATTTTTATAGATGCTGCTGCCCAATCTTTACATCTTACCAAACTACCATTTGACGGATTATGGACAGGCGAGTCAAAGAAACCTGGTAAACCACTGCCCACAACGATCGGTGGCAGTGGACAAGCTAATGGGCCTCCATCAGTAATATTTGTTACAGCTACGATAAACCTTGGTTGTATATTAGGAGGATGGGTTTGTGCATCATTTAAAACCAAGGCATAATGATAAATTAAATTGAAAGTATTTTGGCCCGCTGGAATGGTAAACCTGTAAGAAACTTCATCTGCGTATGTGCCGGTAACCTTATTTCCGATTCTTATCGAATGATTACTTCCATTGGGGCAATTTTGTGGAAACCCACCGTATATATCATTTCCATTGCCAGGGGGATTTGATAACATATCATGCCTGCCAGGAGTAGGAAGGGTTGGGTTTAATGTTATTGCACCATTAAAACTTCCAGACCAGCATTGCCAGCCGGTAAAATCACCTTGTTCAAAATCAATATTGGGAGGGCATTGGGCGGAAACAAAGAGGGAAGTCCCGAAAATCAATAACAGCAGCAATACATATTGCAAAGTAATCCGGTAAAGCAGTTTTTTGTTTAAGTATAAATCGTTCATTACATTCATCCCGGTTTAGCGGCGTGAAGATAACGCTAAATTCGGTGTATTTCAACATCTGGCTGGCTGTAGTGGAGAAAAAAATAATATTATCTTTAGCACTCATCATTTCATGAATATCTTTTCTTTATTTAAAATCGGGAAAGAACGATACCCTGCCTTAACGGGTATCAGGGCTATCGGGGCAGCCGCAGTTTTTTTTGGCCACCTGCCTTTTTCAACAGGCTTTTCATTCACGGTTAATGTGATCGTACTCTTTTTTGTGTTGAGCGGATTCCTGATCGTGTACATGTATTACCGGTCTCCGGCAATGCCATCGCTTAACCTGGTGAATTATTTTATTAACCGTTTCGCACGCATTTACCCGGTTTATTTTTTATTGGTGAGTATTGCAATATGGTATAATCATGATTACCATGCGGTGCTGCTGATAAAAAATTATACGCTCACGCACGCATTGTTTCACAACACAAAAGCCATCCTGATACAACCCAGCTGGTCGCTCACCGTGGAGGAATGTTTTTACCTGCTGGCACCCGTGATCATGTTTTTGATCAAGCGATATAATTATTTTGTTTCCTTTGTTTTCGGAATTTTATTATTGCTCCTTGCACTGCTTATTGCTGTGGCTCCTTTTTCATTATTGCATACACCGGGATTTGTAATGACAACAACCTTCTTCGGTTATTTTTTTGCATTTTATACCGGTGCATGGCTGGCTTTGCTGATCCTTGAACGTGAAAAGAATGGAAATGTGAAAAGAAAAGGAATGATCTATACAATCACAGGAACCATCGGGACAATGCTGGCAATGGCTGCACTTGCGTGTATTTATCACACTGCAGGCCCGTTAAATATTACCCAATTGGTGCTGGTGAATAATTTTATTTTACCGGTTCCTGTTACCATGCTGTATTTTGGGCTGATCAGTGAAAATACCCTGCTCTCGAAATTTTTATCCTGTAAATTGCTGGGTTTGCTTGGCCGGACCTCTTATTCATTTTACCTGCTGCACAGTATGCTCATCGATTATCTTGCCATCCCCTTCTTTTTAAAATATTTTGACGGACATTATAACCTGTTTGTCATTACCACTTTCATAATGGCACAATTACTGGCTTTCCTGCTTTTTATTTTGTATGAAGAACCACTGAATGTTTTTATACGGAAAAAAATAAAACCATTGTTGAATTAACACAACAGCCTCCTGACTCAATGACCTAATGACCCAATAACCTAATGACTTAATTACCTTTCATCCAATTTTGTTTTAATCCTTCCTGCTTTTGTGTAGCATCCTTTACTGGCAGGATACTTACTACCGGTTGCCTGTAGCCGGTAATGACAACGGTTGTTTGCATGGGACCGGAAGGGCGCAGTATTTGCAGGGAAATCGTATCGCCGATCTGCATTTTTCTCATCAATTGCCACATATCGTCATTGTTACTTAAAGTAATACCATTTATTTTAATAAGTTGGTCACCGGTATGCAATCCTGCTTTTCCCCAGCAGTTTTCAGGGTTCGAGATCCCGATCCTGACAAGGTTTTCACCCGTTGATTCAATAGGATGGATACGCATATCAGGAGCCGGTTTCCCCGCCCTGTCCGTTCCCTCTTCCCAACTGAGCGCAAAGCGCATACCCATTAACTTTAGGAAGTCATTAAAATCAATTGGTTTATTTCCATAAATATGGTCGAGGAAGAATTGCCGGCAATCCCTTCCGCTGATCTGTGTGATGATCTGTTCAATATCTTTAGATGTGAAACCCCGGTCACCCGAATAACGTTCCATCATTACCCGCATCACATCATCCATCGAATGTTTTCCATTTGTGGCATTGCGTATCAGCAGGTCGAGCATCGTGGCGATCAATTCTCCCTGCAGATGGGAACTGGCCGAATAATCTCCCAACATGCCCGGCGGGCCATATTCGGCAAGGCTCACTTTTTCGGGAGAGATGTGCATATTGCCCGGGCTGTAGAAATATCTCCTGATCAATCTTTCGAGGTGTTTCAAACGAGTAGTATCATTAAGGGGAAGCCCTGCACGCTGCGCGATGAGATCAGCATAAAACATGGTAAAGCCTTCGCTGAACCAAAGCCCTTTTGACAAAGGTGGTTTTGTATAACTTACGTCTCCATATTCAACAGGGCGGATGCGCACTAAGTTCCAGGTATGGAAATACTCATGTGCGATATCATTCAGATAATCGGGCAGGTCTGTTGTAAAATCTGCTGCGGGTATGCCTAGTGTAACTGAATTGCCATGCTCCAGTGCTCCATAAGCATCATCCTGGATCATAAAAGAATATTCCTTGTACGGGAACTTTCTGAAAACAGCGGCTGCCTGCTCCACTATTTTTTTTATGGAAGATAACAGCATCATGGTATCAATTGATTTTGATCCGGGCAATGACCAATATATTGCATGATGGGGCACTCCATTTACATGGAAGGACCAACTGTTGAATTTACCAATGAGCACCGGGCAATCAACCAATTCAGCAACTGAATGCGCATAAAAAGAAGAAATTTCTTTTGCAGGAAGAAGCCCTGTTGCTATTTGCCAGTTACCCGGCACTTTAATTGTAACAATGGAAGGAACCATTGTACTCCCCACAATATACATAAATGAATGCGGCCCGCCGATCAGGCCACCCGTGGGAGAGAGAAAGGGGCGCCATGCGGCACGCTGCCCCGGTTTCGGCTTTGGCAATTGTATCCTGTACCGCACCGTGACTTCACTACCTGTAATGGTTATACGCCAAAGAGCGCTGTCTTCCCGGAGTATATTTCCATTTCCACTCATTGTTTCCACACGCAGGCCTTTCACGTAACGCCAGAAGCGATCATCATATTCGGGATGTGCAACCATGGCTAAACGAAAGGTCCCCGGCATTTTACTGAGCCGCATTTCCACATCATACCCGGAAAGGTCGGCGGTATCTACTTTCAGTGTATATCCCACAAGCGGTTGCGAAGAACCTTGTGGAAATGCCGAAAACACTGATAGAAGAAATGTAATCGTTGTAATGATCATTCTGAACATAAAGTGCTTTTTAATATTTTTCATAAATATCCTTTATCGTGTAGTGGCTTGTGGTGGAGTGAAATAGGTTTCAGTAATTCAAGACTGCTCCCTAAACCATCTAAACCTCCTAAACCTCATAAACCATCTAAACCTCCTAAACCATCTAAACCTCCTAAACACCTAAACCACAAAAACAAATTTGATCATTGTACTGCCCTTTTACAAATACTTTACACCATAGGATGTATTGCCTTGACGAAAAGGAAATTTACTGCTGGTCATGCTAAACCTGCAACTGGTGTAATCTCTTTTACCAGGAGGAAATTGTACTTTTAATTTGCAGTATGCAAAAGGCATCATTTTTTTTAAAGTATAAACTGCATCATCTTTTTTTCTGGATGATGGTATTCGGTGTATGGTATTTTCTCAGGTACCAGGATTATCCCACTACTGTAAAAGCACTGGAGATCACTTTTATTAAGGTAGCCGACCTGGCATTGATGATATACATTACCAATTTTATTTTGATCCCGCGTTTACTGTATAAAAAACACTACCTGCTATTTGTATGCAGTTTTGTGATCCTGGTATTGGCCAGCAGTATCATTAAAATGAATATCCTGGGATGGGTGCTCAACAGCCCCGAAGAGTTTTTTACTTTAACCGGCAACCTCAAAGCAAGGATCTATGATAACGTGATACCTCATTTCTTTTTGGTGGCAGCAGGCGCTTCGGTAAAGCTGATGCTGGATTATGCAAAGCTGCAGCAGCGTATGGCTGCATCCGCCAGAGAAAAAGCGGAGGCTGAACTGAATTTTTTAAAATCCCAGATCAACCCGCATTTTTTATTTAATTCATTGAATTCGGTGTATTTCCTGATCGATAAAAATAATGTGGAAGCCAGGACATCCCTGCATAAATTCTCAGAGATGTTACGGTACCAGCTATACGAAATGAATGGCGATATCATCCCTGTGGAAAAAGAGATCAGTTACCTGCAGGATTATGTGGACCTGCAAAAACTCCGTAAGGACGAAAATTATTCTGTAACATTTGCCTGCGCAGCAGGGGTAAAGGGATTTGCAATTGAGCCCTTATTGCTGATCCCTTTTGTAGAAAACGCCTTTAAACACATTTCTCATTATAAGGACCTGCCAAACTATATCAAAATAGAAATGAGCATGACAGCTGATGAATTTTGTTTTATTGTAGAAAATTCAAAAGAAGCAATGGAAAAAACAAAGAAAGGGCCCGGCGGCATCGGTTTAAATAATGTGAAACGCAGGCTGGAATTACTTTACCCCGAAAAGCATAATTTAGCGATCAGCGATACCGGGGAGGTGTATCAAATTAAATTAATCATCAAAACCCGGGAAGCGTAGGTATGAACATCAACTGCATCATAATTGACGATGAACCCCTTGCAAGAAAGGGTTTGAAGGAATACATCGCTGATGTGGATTTTTTAAACCTTACCGGCGAATTTGATCATGCGCTGAAATCAACGGAATTATTGGACAGGGGAGAAGTGCAGTTGATCTTCCTGGATATTCAGATGCCCAAAATTACCGGGCTTGATTTTTTTAAGACATTGAAAAATGCCCCGCCGGTGATATTTACAACGGCTTATCCTCAATATGCACTGGAAGGTTTTGAAGTGAACGCGCTGGATTATTTAGTGAAGCCAATTTCATTTGACCGTTTCCTGAAAGCCGTGCTCAAAGCAAAGGAATATTATGAAGTAAGGGAGAAAAATTTAACTGTAGTCGCCGCTGAAGCAGATCATTTTTTTATTAAGGCGGATAACAAATTAGTGAAAATAGGATTTGAAGATATTTTATTTGCAGAGGCCAGGCAGAATTATGTATGCATCTGCACAAAAGATAAAAAATATATTACCTATCTCACGTTTAAATCAGTGGAAGATTATTTACCGGCTTCTACATTCATCAGGTTGCATAAATCCTTTATTGTATCAATGCAAAAGATAGATAGCATTGAAGGCAATGAAGTGCGTATTGGCGAGCATCATATCCCCATCAGCCGTAATAATAAAGATGAAGTAATGGAAAAATTGCTGAAAGGGAAGTTTTTGAAGAGGTGAGATGCTGGATACTGGATACTTGATACTAGATAGGGTTCAATTATTGAAAAAATTTTCATGTTTCGGGCTGCATCCAGTATCCAGTATCAAGTATCTAGTATCGGCATCTTCATAAAAAAACCTGCCTCACAACTTACGATTACCCGTCACAGATAGTGTGACGAAACCACTTCGCTTGTTTTAAGACAGGTTGTATATCCAGACCTGTTAAATTTTTACTTAACCTCCTCTTTTGCCGCTGCCATGCCTGTTATTTTCAGCGGGCTTTTGATTTTCCTGCCTGTGCTCATTTTTTGGCTGTTGTATGGAAGGTTCGGTCCTTTGTTGCCTTACCGGGTTATCTGTCTGCTGCCTTCTCGGAAAATTATCATGTTGTTGAGTATTGTTATTTACCGGTGAGGTGGTTGTTTGTTGAGGCTTTCTCGGAAAATTATCATGCTGCTGATTATTATTATTTACCGGTGATGTGGTTTGTTGTTGCCTTACGGGAAAATTATCATGCTGTTGATTATTGTTCCTGTTATCATTCTGCCTGTTGCCGGGATTCCGGTTGGGGTTATTAATAATATCCCTGTTTGGCTGAACGGGAACGATTTCGTTTTCGTGCCGCACCGGCGTAACTAAATTGTTATTATCATTATTGTTTATTCTTCCCGGGTGGTCATTGTTATTCCTATTCCCATTATTATTCTGATCATTGCTTGTAACCCTCACCAATCCCGGTCTTTGTTGGTAATCAATTTTTCTTTCTTCTACCTGGTTATGCGTATATCTCTCCACTTCAACCCTGTCCGGGCCCCTGAAAAATCTTCCTTCCTTTCTGCCGCCATCATAAATATTATTTATTATAACAGCATTTCTAAAGCCATAATTTCCTTGTGATGAAACGTAATAACGGCGGATATCCCGGTCACAAATATTTTGCCTTGGGATAAAGGTCCATCGCTCGTAAGGAATGGAGCCAAAAGAAACATTGATCTCATTTCCATATCCCAGTGGGGCCCAACCATAATAATTATCATAAGAACTCCAGCTTACCCATGCGGGAGCCCATTCGTATCCCGGTATCCACATCCAGCCATCGATGGCGTCATATTCCCATCTTCCATAATGGAAAGGCGCCCAGCCCCAGTCAAAATCAGAGACCCATTCCCATCCGTAATTGGTATAATCCCAATGACCATCGGAATAGTATGGCCTGAAACCTGCCTGGTTATTTATCCAAACCTGCCCGAACCTGGGATTATTCATCCACCTGCCATAGGGGCTAAGTTCACTTTGGAATGTTGAAAAGCTTACATCCACCAATTGCGCTTTTGTTTCATTTAATGGCGAAAAGCCGGCAATGACGATCAGCAATATGATTAAAAATTTATAATTTTTCATGATCGATGATTTAGGTAATAATACATAATACAAATTTCATGCTATGACTTGCCGGAAAAGCCAAAGTTTGTTAATAAAAGGAGAATAATTAAGCCTCAAGGGCAAAGCTACGAGTTACCGGCAAGTTTAGGCACTCTAATAGTTCCGGCATCTTCTCCCATTCCTGGCTTCTATATTTTGAGGTATTTTAAAGGTATTAACCTACCCCTGCAGTAGTCCCGAATTATGTTTGCTTTATCTCTTGGAGCCAAATCCCATATATAGACCTAAAGAAGACCTATAGAAGAGATAAAGAAGAGATAAAGGAAATAGCCTTTTCTTACTCTTTTTGTACCTTTTTAGCCCCTGATAATAAACCTGCCGGTAACACGGGCTCCGCAACACTGGCTGGACAAACTTCG
>OLKZ01000072.1_pt1 | contig 12917 bp, 10 predicted proteins | sample 1604431 | NCBI WGS metagenome assembly OLKZ01 (sample SAMEA104055714, study PRJEB20765) | soil metagenome | isolation source: soil
CAAGCAAATATTGGTGGGATATTAACCAATCCTACAAATAACGCACAGACCGCGACTTATACTGTAACTCCCACTTCCGGTGTCTCGGGTAATTGTGTAGGTTCAACGTTTACAGTAACGGTAACGGTTAATGCAAAACCATCGATAGCAGATAAAGTAACAACAGTATGCAGTGGTTTACTATTTAACGTTGCTCCAGTGAATGGAGGGGGAGATATAGTTCCTGCGGGAACGACTTATAGCTGGAGTACACCGGCAATAACCGGCGGTATTACAGGAGGAGCACCCGGAACGAATCAAACAAGTATAAGCGGTACATTAACCAATCCTACAAACGTTGTACAGACAGCCACGTATACGGTATCTCCGGTAGTTGGCGGGAATTGCCCTGGTTCATCTTTTACTATAACGGTAACGGTTAATCCAAAACCGGTGATACCGCTACAGACTGTTTCAATATGCAGCGGAGGAACTTTTACTGTTACGCTTGTTAATGCGCCTCCTTCAACCATAGTTCCTGCGGGAACGACTTATAGCTGGTCTATACCAGTGGTAACTGGTGGTATAACAGGTGGTGCATCAGGAACGAATCAAGCAAATATTGGTGGGATATTAACCAATCCTACAAATACTGCACAGACCGCGACTTATACTGTAACTCCCACTTCCGGTGCTTCGGGTAATTGTGTAGGTTCAACGTTCACAGTAACGGTAACGGTTAATCCAAAACCATCGATAGCAGATAAAGTAACAACAGTGTGCAGCGGTTTATTATTTAACGTTGCTCCAGCGAATGGAGGCGGAGACATAGTTCCTGCGGGAACGACTTATAGCTGGGGTATACCAATAGTAACCGGCGGTACTACAGGAGGAGCCGCCGGAACTAATCAAATAAATATAAGCGGTACATTAACCAATCCTACAAATACAGTGCAGACAGCAACGTATTCGGTAACTCCGGTAGTTGGCGGTAGTTGTGCTGGTTCATCGTTTACAGTAACCGTATCAGTTAGTCCAATGCCGTCAATAACTGATAAAGCAGCAACGGTATGTAGCGGCTTATTATTTACTGTGATCCCATTGAATGGAGGGGGAGATATAGTTCCGGCGGGAACGACTTATAGTTGGGGTATACCGGCAGTAACCGGCGGTATTACCGGAGGAGCAACCGGAACGAATCAAACAAGTATCAGCGGTACATTAACCAATCCTACCAATACGTTACAAACTGCGACGTATACCGTAATTCCTTCGGTTGCTGGTAATTGTCCAGGCATATCATTTACGGTAACGGTAACGGTAAATCCGAAGCCTCAGCTTATCAGTCCACTTATCCCGGCACCGGTTTGTACAAATACCCCATTTACTTATACGGCTGTAAGTTCAATAGGAAATACAACTTTCACGTGGAGTCGCCCAGTTGTACCTGGAATTAGTAATCCATTTGCATCAGGAAATGGCCCAACGATAAATGAAACCTTAATTAATACCACTACTTCCCCGGCCACTGTGTCTTATAATTTTTCAATGATTGACAATGGGTGTACAAATATTCAAACTGTTTCTCTTGTTGTGAATCCCAATGCGAAATCTCAATTCGTAATAGACACAAATGTTGGGTGTGCACCGTATCAAATAAATCAGCATATTACCGTCATCCGTTATATAAATGCGAATGATGAATCGCAATATCAATGGTTTGCCGATGGGATCCTTATTGGAACCGGGCTTACTGTACCTGCCTACTCAATTACACAGCCTGCGGATACCGTTATTATTATGTTGATAGCAAAAAGTAAATTTGGTTGTAAAGACGATACGTCAAGTTTGACAATTTACACATTACAAAGACCGCTACCTTCGTTTACTACCGATCGAGATACTGCTTGCGGACCCGCTTCTATATTTTTTACCAATACCACTACTCCTATAAATGTTAATAATAATTCCAGTTATTTTTGGGATTTTGGTAATGGAACTACTAGCACAGCCATCCAGCCAGGCAGTATTATATTCCAGCCAAATCCCACTTATGGAGATACCGTTTATTTAGTTAAATTAAAGGTCACAACAAGTTGCGACACTATTACAGTGACTAAGCCAATCCTCATTCAATCAAAACCAAAAGCATTATTCACACCCGACCATACTTTTGGTTGTTCTCCTTTCACCGCAATTTTTACAAATACATCCAAAGGATCAAATATCAGCTATCACTGGGATTTTGGCGATGGAACCAGTTTGAATATAAATAATAATTCACCTGTGAGTCATATATATAACACAGGTATTAGAGACACTTTTTATGTAGTACTAACGGCAACCAATAACTGCGGAATCGATTCACTGCGTTATGCGCTGGTTGTTTCTCCCAATACCATTAACCTTTTGTTTGGGGTCAATGGAAATGAACTAGCCGGCTGCGCACCGCAAATCGTTCATTTTATAAATAATTCAAGTGGCGCTACAAGTTTCTTTTGGAATTTCGGAGATGGATCGCCCATTGTAAGTACAACCTTAAATGTGGATACTGTTATTCACACTTATTTTCAAACAGGTACTTTCATTTCCAGCCTCAGGGCTACCAATGGATGTGCAGATACCACTTCATTTTTAACAATAAAAGTTTTTCAAAAACCATTACCTGGCTTTATTGCAGATAAATATTTTGTATGTCTTGGTGATACTGTTCATTTTACCAACCAAACAGATACAGCTACTTCTTATTTATGGCAGTTTGGCGATGGAGTAACTTCCACTCTTATCAATCCACGACATACCTATTCTGTGCCTGGTTTGTATAAGGTTATCCTGACTGCTTTCCGGCTTTATCCTTCTGGTTCGGTATGTTCGGATACAGTTTCCCGTTATATAAATGTTGTTGCTGTTTTACCCGGACATTTTAATGTATCCGATAGTGTAGGCCAATGTGCTCCTTTTTCTATAACTTTTTTTAACATGAACTTACCTGCTGTTAGCACAAACTGGGATTTTGGAGATGGCACAACAGGAACCGGGAATACTATAACTCATGTCTATTTGCATACCGGAACATTCCTCGTGCACTTAATAGTAAATGATCCGGGAGGATGCACTTATACATCCCAACGTATAGTATCAGTTTTGGGTCCTGATGGGATATTAGTTTATTCCGGAGGTTTTTACTGTAATAGTCAGCAAGTTCGACTGGAAGCTACTATCAGCAATACCGATAGCCTGGTTTGGAACTTCGGTGATGGAAATGTTTTGATAACAACTCAAAGTATTGTTTATCATACTTATGCTTTTGCCGGAATATATGTACCAAGAGTTACTTTGAAGTCAAATGCCGGTTGCCAGTTTTTAATACAAGGCCTTGATACTATCAAGGTTGATAAAATCAGCGCCGGCTTTGCCTGGTCTCAACAAAAGTTTTGCGGTTTTACCAAAATACAATTTACCGATACCTCTCACGCTTATTTTGGCTTGAATAATTTTACCTGGAATTTTGGAGATGGAAATACCGGCAACGGCAATTTAGTATCGCATAACTATACTGCAAGTGGCAATTATACTGTGAGGTTGATTGTTAATGGAAACAGTAATTGCAGCGATACCATTAGTCACCAGCTTTCTATTATAATAAATAATAAACCGGTTGCAGCTATTCAGGGTGATACTTCCGGCTGTGCATTTTCAGCAATTTCATTTAATGGAATCATACAATCTCCAGATTCTATTAACCTCATCAGTTGGACGGTTTCCAATGGGGTTACTGCGAGCGGTACGCCTTTAATTGTAAATTTTAGTCTGCCTAGTATTTATAATATCCGCCTTGTGACAGGAACAGTAAACGGATGTTTTGATACGGTTTATCATACTGTTAAAATAAATCCTTCGCCAATAGTTACCACAAACAATGATATGAACTTATGTTTGGGTAATTCAGCTCAATTAACAGCCACAGGAGCCTCACAATATATCTGGAGCCCGGTTCAGGGACTCAGTTGCAACAATTGTTCCAACCCGATTGCATCCCCTACAACGACTACTACTTATGTAGTTCGCGGGTTGAATGCATTTGGTTGTGATGGATATGATACTCTTGTCATTCATGTGATACCACCTTTAAAAATAACAGTTTCCGCCAATGATTCAATTTGTATTGGCCAATCAGTTCAGCTAATTGCGAGTGGTGCCAGCAAATATTTGTGGTCTCCATCTATTGGTTTGAGTTCAACCAATATTCCCAACCCTATTTCAACACCCGCATCCAGCATTCAATACACAGTGATTGGTTCGGATGGCTTTAATTGTTTTGCGGATACAGGTTATGTCACTGTTGCGGTTGGACAGTACCCAACAGTAAAACTTGGACAAGATCTTTCACTGTCAACTGGAACTCTTTATTCATTTAATCCTATTATTCAAAACGGTCCAATCAGGGATTGGTTATGGACTCCTTCTACGAATCTTAATTGCAATACATGTCCTTCGCCTGTTGCAACTATAAAAGATAATATTACTTACATGGTTAAAGTAACAACACCCTTTGGATGCAGTGCAGCTGATACCATTAACATAAAAGTCTTTTGCCAGGATTCTCAGGTTTTCATACCGAATGCTTTCACACCTGATGGAGATGGCCTCAATGATATACTTATGGTAAGAGGATCGGGTATTCTTCTTGTAAAATCTTTCCGGATATTCAACAGATGGGGGGAAATTGTATTTGAGAAAAATAATTTTCCGCCAAACAATCCAATCTATGGTTGGGATGGAATGGTAAAAGGGAAAAAGGTTCCACCCGATGTATTTGTATATACGGCAGAAGTGATCTGTGACAATGGAACTCCTTATATATTTAAGGGAAACACAACAATCATCAAATAAATAGGCAGGATGAAAGAGATTAGAAAAACGGGCTTATTGGTAATCATATTGATCCAGGCAATTCCTGCTTTGTGCCAGGATATTAATTTTTCGCAATTTTATGAGCTGCCTTTATTAAGGAACCCCGGGCTAGCCGGGATATTTTCAGGAGATTTCCGACTTACGGCATCTTACAGAAACCAGTGGGAAAGTGTAACTGTTCCCTATCGCACGATGGCGCTAGGTGCTGAATACAAACTGCCTCAGTCGGAAGATGCCGTTAGTTCAAAAGTGATAGGCTTAATGGTAACAAATGATGTCGCAGGTGATTCAAAGTTCAGCCGCACACAGGTTTTCCCTGCGGGTAATATCCAGATTCCGCTCAATTTTGGAAGCCAAACCTTTTTATCGCTGGGATTTATGGGGGGACCCGTCCTTCAAAAATTTGATCCGTCAAAATTGACTTTTAATGACCAATTTGTAAATGGTTCCTATAGTCCTAATAATCCTACGAGCCAGATCTTTAATAAAACCAACGTTACCTATTTTGATTTGGCCGCTGGTATTAGTATCAGTGGTATGATGGGTGCACAAACAAAATATTACGCAGGATTCGGCGGTTTTCATCTCATCGAGCCAAAAATTGCTTTTATGGAACAAAATGATGTGTCATTGAACAGAAAATTCGTGGTAAATGCTGGTATTTATGCTCCAACAAACATTGATAATCATTTTACCATCTATGCAGATTATTTTATGCAGGGACCTTACCGGCAGGCACAGGGAGGTTTTCTTTTTAGCCATGATCTTTATGGTGACGGTGATGAAAATAAAACAACAAGTATTACCGGAGGTATTTTTTATCGTTGGGATGATGCTCTTATCCCTGTTTTAAAGCTTGATGTAAATAAATTGGGTATAGGATTAAGTTATGATATCAACACCAGTAATTTAAAGTCAGCTTCACAATACAGGGGAGGGTTTGAACTTACTTTATCTTTTAAAGACCTACTTAGTTTAAGGCATCCAGATCAAACAGCTTGTCCTGTTGTATTTTAACGTAGCCTAAATTAATTGACCTTTGATGGCAAATTCTCATAAGACTTCTGTTGTCATTGATTAAAATAGATTAATCCAATGTGAATGCAGCAGACATCCTATCCATCTCAGCTCTGGCAATTTTATATTTAGCTGCAACAATAGGCCAGTTACTAACTGCAGTTTTCACTTCTTCTATTATTCCATTTGCATTTTCATTATCAAGTCTAAAATATTCTGCTACTTCCAAAACTAAATTCAGGTCAAGTGAATTGTCTTTATCAGATATGTTTAAATGTAATCCTTTACCATACTCATTCGGGTTAATGTCATAGGCCGGGGATAATACCCAACCTTTATCGGTAAGGAGAAAGCCATGATTTCTTAAATGGTCATCCGTATTTTTTACACATATGCTAAATACTATTCGTCTCCATAACTCCTTAAGGTCCTTATCTACTTCAAATCCATGTTTTGATATAAATTCTACTAAATCCAAATAACTTACCCCATTTGAATTTTCCCCGTCCATATGCCCAAGTAATGTCATTGCTGAAGCAAAATGAATTCTTTCTCCAGTTGTTGTTCTATCGAAACGCTTTGTTAGATAAGTATGATAATTATTATTGAATTTCTGAATTTTTCCGTCTGCCATATTCAATCCAGCATTTATTGCTAATTCATTTGCAACCATTTCCCAGGCAGCAACATCTTTTTCATCTTTTATACTTGGAAATTTTGCAATCCATAAATTATTGCCTGGATCTAAAACACTTGCCTTCGGCCTCGCCCCTCCTAAGGAAGAACCAGGTGCAATCAGCAGGTTAATCCATTTTAAATATTCCGGATCATCAATATTATCTTCTTCGAATTTTAAACATGCTTCTTCCAATTCTCTTAATAATGTCCAGGGAGGTGCAGCCATTTTTTTATCATTGTTCAGAAACGGGCCTCCCTCCTTTAACCGAAAACGTAAAGCACCCATACGATGATCATCAAATACACCTAATAAAAAATCTGATTCTAAAAGTGTATTTGGTTTCCGCTCCTCCTGTTTGGCAAGCATTGCTTCCCGACGTTGCATTAATACCCTACCCCATCGGTCGGGACAAGAATCAAGAAAGACTCCAAAGTTTTGTTTTTCATCCCGTGGATAATAAGAACCCGGAAATAATTGTAAATCCGGATCTATCATCTGTGAAAACCCTGATTTTAACCATGCAACATCATATTCAAATGAAAATGCTTCTTTTCCTTTTGCAGGCGTAACACTAAGTGTCCCCATCAATACTGGTTCTGCGAATCCTAACCAATGAGCATAAACAAATATTTCCTTTTTTGTATTACCTGCCATCTTGATACAAATTATTTTGATTTTTTGGGAGCCCGCTCTTTTACGACTAAATCAGCGTCCTGAAGCTTTCTGCCCAGTTTATCATCTTCAGCTACTTTAAGTAAATCCTTTTCCAGGCCTAAAACAAAAAGCACGTGTGTATATGCGCCTATAGATACTCCGGGCATCCCTTTCTCAATAGACCATAAAGTAGGACGACTTATGTTAGCCCTTTCGGCTACCTGCTCAGCACTTAACTTTCTACGCAACCTGGCTAGTTTGATATTCTCTCCAAACTCTTCAAGGATTTTTTTAACGCTAGGTAATAAAATTGACTTATTTTTCATAACATTAAATATTATTTACAAATATAGGCATTATTGTTAATAATATTGAACATTATTATTGATAAATTATTATAAATATTACTAATGCCTGGGAATCAATTGATTAGAGTTGGGTACTTTCATAAACTATCTAAACCTGTGACGTAAATGTGCTTCAGACGAAACCTTTTTTAAATAATGTCATGTACCTTCAGCGTGAACCCTTGTTCAGCACTTAAATCTGAACAAGGGTTCACGCTGAAGGTACAGGTGGTTGATTATTTTCTTTAGGAGATGTCTTTGTTTTTTCTGGTTTAAATACATAATAAAGTAATCCGGCAGAGACCCCAACCACTAAAAGAATTAGACCAAATTTCCCCCAATCAAAATTTTTAGAAGTGTTTGAATCAACAACAGCTTTTACCCCAGCCATTTCAATTGGGCCATAAGGAATAGTTTCCCCTATTATTTGTGCGAAGTTTTCCATATTTGGATCTTTTGTGGGTTGTCATTTGTTATGTTAAAATAGCAGTCATGTACATAGTATTGTATTTTACTATCTTTTGTCTTTCCAGATCCGTAATACCCATTATGATCAAAGCCCAGTTTTAACAACACTAAAAGATCGAATTCTCCACTTTCATTATCCCCTAAAAGACTCATAAATAATTTATGATTCTTTTGAATCGCTTTTTTGGCATCAGTGCCAATCGGGTAGTTTTTATTTTGCCTATGTAGTTTAGCTAGGAATGAACAGTCCTTGCCTGGACAATAATCCAAATTCCCATGGGTAGATGTAAAGCTATCACCACAATATAGGCAGGTTTTATTTTCCATTGCAGCCTCCTTTTCCTTTAATTCCGTCAAAAATATCAGACAGGAAATAATAGATTTTCCCATCAAGCAACCGATAGTATTTGAATATCCCTTTGGATCTGTAATTTAGAGAGGTCCTTCGGGAGATTTTTAAGAGCTCCCGAAATTCAAGATCATCTAAAAGAATTTCAGATGCTGGGCGAGCATGCTTTTCAATAAGCTTAAGAATTCTGTCTTTAATTGAGTCCCAAAAATCATCGGATAAATTATCGCTTTTCATAAAAAATTTATTTTGTGTGAATAGACGGCACAAAATAAATCGAATGGTTCTAATAGGGAAGCCAATCACCAATTGAAAATAATTGGTGATTTATTTGGAAATCTCAATATTCTTCTGAGGCTTTTTTCTCTTTTTGGAAGGTTTTAAAGCGTTTAATTGATCCGAAAGCTCCTGAACGAAAACACTTTTGGCTTTTTGCCTGTTCCGGATACAATGTGATGCATTATCATAAAATTCCGATGTTATACCAAACATATCCATAAGAATAGCCTTGAATTTTTCTGAACCTGTAATTAATCCTGAATTCGAAATAGCATAAAGTAATTCACAAATATCTGTCGGGCTACAGTCATACTTTATTTTTGGATTAATCCCAATACTAGGCAATATTAAATACCTTGAATAAATATCGACTAAATAATTTTTTAGCCGATATAATAATAATTTCCTGTATTCAAAATCATAATTAACAAGATGCATGCAATATGTTCCAATATCAATATAAATTTTGCTTTTGGGAATTTTTTTCTGACCAATTAATAGGTAAAAAATATCATCATTCTCATTTTGATAACTTTTTCTCAACCACGTATCATAATTCATAGAGTCTATCTTTGTATCAAGTAATTGAAGTGTAGTTCTTATAAGATCATTTAATTCATATAAACTCTCACCTTGTTTACACAGCAAGTCAATTTTATCATTAATAAATAGAACACATTCTTCCAAAGAATTAAATAGTGCCTGATATTCTTCTTCTTGAGTTCTGATTATTGAGTTCTGATGATCATTTAGTAAGAATATATTATTAATTGGGATCTTATGATAGCTATCTTTTTTTATCCAATTTTCGCATTCTTTTTCTGTCCAGCTTTTCCCATTTTTTTTGTGATAAGGCGCGACGCATACAATATGATTAACATTTATCCTGTTTAGAAATCTTTCAATTTCCTGATCATATTCCTTCTTTATGTCTTTTAAAATCACTGATTATTTTTTAGGTTAGTTATTCGATTTTATTTTTCTCTCCGATTTTGAGGTTCATTATTTCTACTGCTAGTATTTGGCTCAAAAACAGATTTAGAATAAGGCGATTTATTCAAACCTATTATTTATTAAGCAAATTGTATAAATTCCTGGTGTCCTTCTCTATTTTTATCTCTGTTACTTTAGCATATTCCTGAGTCTGACTCAATTTGGCATGCCCCAACATTTTTGAAACGCTTTCGATGGAAACGCCATTCTCCAGCGTCACGGTAGTCGCGAATGAATGACGAGCTACATGACTTGATAATATCTTTTCCACCCCGCATATCGTAGCCACCTCCTTTAAATATGAATTGTACCGCTGATTTGAAATTACGGGTAATAATGAAGTATCGGCGGGACTTTTTATCCACTCAGGGGCAAAATGATCCAAAATATCCCTGGCGGGTCTAAAAAGCGGAATAATTGACTCCACACCGGTTTTAGCCCGGTTCTTCCTGATGAAATATTGCTCATTTGAACCGTTATACTCAATATGGCGCCGCCGGAGGGTCAAAATATCGATAAATGACAGGCCAGTATAACAACAGAACACAAAGCAGTCTCTTACCGCTGCTAACCGCTTATTGGTGAATTCATGGCTCTGTAAAGCGGTTATTTCCATACTGTTCAGGTAAGGACGTGTTACTTTTTTGTAGCTTAAGCGGCGGCCAGCAAATGCATTGTGGGCGGTCCACCGGTTATCGACAGCAATACGATAGACCTTCTTAAAGATTTGGAGCATTTTGTTAGCGGAATTATGACCATTCTTGGCATCCGTCTTTAAATAATGCTCAAAATCATCTATGAACTGCCTGTTGATCCTCGTGAAGGCCATATCATTAGCCTTGTATTTATTTCGGACATAATCTCTTAAGTGTTTCAGACATGACCTGTGTTTTTGGAGATTAGCTGTGCTTTGCCCCTTTTTCAACAGTTTTTCCATTTTTAAGATGGTCTCTTCGAAAACACTGAATAGAGAGTATATCCGTCCACCCTCATTTCCAAAGGCCGTATCCATTATTTCTCTGAGGGTAACCTCTCCACCATTTTGGACTAGCATGTAATAGGCGCCCATTACCTTTTGCTTGTATTCTTCTGTTTTTTTATTCATTAGCTGATTATGCAGAGGCTGCCCTATCAGGCTATGGGTCTCGGAATCCCACTGATTAAAATTGATCCTGAAGCCCAGGCTCTTATTTGCTGTATTCAGCTGATAAACAAATTGCATATACATGTCTGCCTGTTGGTCACAGGAAGATTTCCTTTTGGGATACACGGTGAACGTTAGTGTTTCGTTGTTGCTTTGTTTGTATGACATATTAATAGATTTTACAAAGTTCTTAAAAGCGCGGGTAACCCATGTGTGCATAATGGGGAAGCCATGCGCTTCGTGAAGAAGTGAGTAAAAATCTATTGAGTGTTTATTGAGTGGGGTAATGTCAGGCTGACATATACTCAATAAAAAACTCAACGAAAATCGTTGAGCATTTCATTGAGTCCATGCGTTTTATTGAGCAATTGAAATTTGGACTGCGCGTCCCTGCTCAATTCTGCGCGAATCTGGTCTAATACGTTGCGGACCGGACGGGACTTGAATTCTTTACTGTCCTACGCTACTAGTAATGGTTTCAGGAAGTAGTTATTTTTGACTCACCGAATTACTCACTTTTTATTTGATATTATTTGTGCCCGTTTGATGATTACTAAAAGTGGTCTTATGACTATTAGCTAATTAAAACCGACTGCACTTGGTCCACTTTGAAACCGGTATAATTGCAAAATTCTTCTATAGTAATAAATTGGTGTTCCTCCTTTTTTAATGTCTCCTTGATCTTTTCTAATAGCATACGCCCCCAACGCTCACTTTTGCCAGTGATCCGCTGCACGTCCTTGGGGTAAACACAGAGCCTTGTGGTTTCTGTTTTCATACATTATCCATACTTCATCCCGGGAGATGCTATAGGGCATCTATGGTTGAAAACGGAAAACAAATTTAATAAATATCCTTTTATATCAATACCAGCAATAAATGCACAATCCGGCAATAAGTGTTGAAAACGGAAGTGGGTTGATGCATCTAACGGTATTGCATACCAGTTTTGTGTTGTGATACTTTAAAGTAAACAAATACAAACGGCTTTATGAAATGTGCCGGTGAACATTTCGATTTTAAGATTTAAAACGCTATAAAATGGCAAAACAAAAAGGTATAATCAAACTGGAAGGTACTATCGGAGATATTACTTTCTACAAATCACAACAGGAAGGGTTCCTGGCACGTGGTAAGGGTGGTGTGAGCGCGGATCGTATTGCTACTGATCCAAACTTTCAACGCACCAGGGAAAATGGCGCTGAGTTCGGCGCAGCCGGTAAAGCCGGTAAGGTATTGCGCAAAGCATTCCGCGGACTGTTGCAAAATGTTTCGGACCTCAGGATGGTGAGCCGCTTAACCAAAGAAATGGTAAAAGTGCTGCAGATGGATGCTACTAATCCCCGGGGCCAGCGTAACGTGATTGATGGTGAGGCAGAATTGCTGCAGGATTTTGAGTTTAACATTAATGGTGAACTCGGATTTACACTTAATGCTCCTTACACTGCAACCATTGACCGGGTTGCAGGAACATTAACCGTGGACATTCCTTCATTTATTCCGCAAAAAAAGATTGCAGCCCCGGATGGAACCACTCATTTCAAAATCGTTTCTTCTGGAGCAGAAGTTGATTTTGAAAACAAAAAATTTGTGGTAGATGACCAGGAATCTGCAGTATTACCGTGGGATAAGAATGCAACGGCTGCGATCAACCTGGCTAATGCGGTAACGGCCAACAGTACACATCCCTTGTTCCTGGCGCTGGGTATTGAATTTTACCAGCAGGTGAACGGGCAGATGTATTCCTTGCTGAACGGTTCATTTAATCCTCTGTCACTGGTGAAAGTATTGGGACTGTAAGGTCCTTAACCTTAGTTGGTGAGTAAAACAAAGTAAAATGGAACTGGAGCTGATCAGAACATATTTTCCTAATGGCACTAATGGAGAGATCCTCTTTAATGGTGCCAGGGTTTGCAGCTCGATAGAGTTGCCCTGGATAAATAACGAACATCAGGTTTCGTGTATCCCGCAAGGAAGGTATGAACTGAGAAAAAGATACACTGCAGAACGAGGCGCGCATCTTATCCTGGTGAATGTACCCGGTCGCCTATTGATATTGATTCATGCGGCGAATGATGCAAAGAAAGAATTGAA
>OLKZ01000073.1_pt1 | contig 12906 bp, 16 predicted proteins | sample 1604431 | NCBI WGS metagenome assembly OLKZ01 (sample SAMEA104055714, study PRJEB20765) | soil metagenome | isolation source: soil
TATCGAGCGTATCATTAACAAATTATAATTATTATCCCGTTTTAGCTGTTGTGAAAGATAGTGGAATAGTAATGTCTGAAATCGGAAATACATACGCCGGGGGGCCCGGGGGAGCAAATTATAATGGGTCTGCCGGTAATGTTGTTTATGTAAGTCAGGATAGCGCAGATGCATTCACGAGATATTTGATGGCAACTCCTGGAACTTTTTCAGGATTTAATATTGGTGTTACTTCCAAATTTGGTAAGCACGGTGAACTGGCTATTGCCTATAAGGCTATCTCAACCAATAATACTTTTTATGGGTCAAAACAAGTCTTTGGAATTGATTCAATTGGCCAATGGAGATACCCATTGACAGGAAACCAGAATGTGGATACCCCCAACTGGAAGCCGCTGGTAATGGATGTGAACGGTAATGTCAAAAGAAGTTACGGATGGGCTGGTGGCGGCGGTTCCACTCCGACTTTGCAGCAAGTAATAACCGCTGGTTCTGTATTGACCACAGCCGATAATATAAATTATGGCACCAATGTTTTAACATTACAAGGGTCATCTATCCTTACCTATAAAAACGCAACAGGGCCATCTTCTTTCGGAGCAGTTATTGGTGGCGCTTCCGGAACCTATACTTGGCAGTTCGGATTTTTGACCAATGGAACCTCTTTTCAAAATGGAGGGATCATATTGGATTCGTTCAGCAATCTAACATTAACGGGTAATTTAATTCCAAGTGGCAATGCGGTTAGCATAGGAACATCCGGAGCTCCGTGGGCGTCTGTTTATACAGAAGGGGGTATTTCGCCTGGAGTCATGTTTACTCAGACAAATACCGTAACCGTAGCTAACTCAACATCAGCCACCACGCTGGTTGGAACGGGAACTGGCACATCTACAATACCAGCATCTTTTCTTGTTGCAGGAAGGAGTGTAAGAATAAAAATGGCTGGAGTGTTTGGTTTATTGACCGCAACTCCCGGAACGCTTACGGTAAGTATTAAATTAGGATCTACCACTATCGCTACTGGAGTTATAAATAATTTTATTACGACGGCTCCCACAAATCAATCATTCGATATAGAGGCTACATTAACATGTAGAACCACAGGGGCGTCTGGAACTGTAATGATTGATGGCCAAATGCAATACGAGAACAATGCTACTTCGCTATCTCCAAGAAGTGATATTGATTTAAATAATGCCGGATCAACAACGACCGTAAACACAACCATCTCAAATAAAATGGATGTAATAGTTCAATGGAGTTCAGCGAGTACATCAAATACCATTTCATCAACTATATATTCTATAGAAATATTGAATTGATTATGAAAAAGCTCTTCACGCTTATATTATCATCGATATGCTTTATAAGCGTGTTCGGGCAAACGACTTCATTATCATTTACATCAATCCCTTTTTCAAATGCGGATATACCGTCTCCGGGGAGAAGTGCCGAAGAGTGGAACGGGAAAAATACATGGGATAATGCTACTTATATAGAGGTTCCTAATGGGACAACGCATTCTTTAAATTATTATTTCAGGTTTCGATGGAACTTATTTGAAGACGCAACTCTAGGCGTTTATGATTGGTCTGCTTTTGATACTCAAATTCAGTATGCCATTGACCATGGGGAGATGTTTTCTTTTGGTATTATGTCCGTGTGTTCTGCATGCGGAATAGTCTCTACGTTGATTTATCCTACATATCTCCATACGCTCATGCAGGCAGAGCCAACAAATAGTAAGGATTGGTTAGCGCCTTCAGGTATTTGGATTCCAAACTGGAATAGTACAAATTATTTAAGCAGATATAAGGCGCTTCTTGTAGCCCTGGCTGCTCATATAGCCTCCGGAACTTATTCAGGTAAGAATTATCGCGATGTTATTTATTATGTTGATTTGCGTGGCTACGGAGACTTTGGAGAATGGCAGAACTCTCCATATTACACTTCTGTTCCGACAGGGAGAACCGCGCTATCGGCATCCCTCGATTCTCTCATTACAATGAGCTTGGAAGTGTTTCCGACTTATCCAAATGCAATTCCAATTGGAGCCTATGATCATGGTGACGCTTCTGTAATTCCACTCGATGTAAGTTATTTTGCCCTTACTCAAACAAACTCATGGGGATTGATAGGATGGAGGCGGGATAGCTGGGGGGAGCCGGCTATTGATGATATTACAGAGAACAATCCATACTCGTATGGTGGAATGAATTTCGATACAGCCATAACTTCCAGGTATCAATATGCCCCTATCGTTGGGGAGCTTAGTTCAAATCAACCGACAGCGGGAGGTACAATATATTCTGATTTACCCAGGGAGTTTGTGATATACGGAACAACTTCTTTTGGGAATGGGAATTATTATTCAAATGTTGGAAATGCTGGTTTAATAGGAAATATTATTGCTGCTTCAAAATTGTCTGGGTATCGTCTTGCGTTGACAGGCGGATCAATGACCACAACGCTTATAGCTGGTGGTGTTTTTAATATCACAGCTAATTGGCAGAATTCCGGTATATCTCCGAATTATGAAAACTGGAATGTAACTTATCAATTGAGGCTTGCAACAACAGTGGTGGCTACATGGACTTCCGGGTTTACTCCAAAGTTATTTTTACCTTCCGGATCTTCAACTGCCGAATCGGATAATTTAACATTAACTGGCGTTACCGCTGGAACTGGATATAGTCTTTACATCATCATAAAAGATCCAACCGGATACAAGGCACCGTTGCCTCTTGCTATCACAGGAAGGAATGTTGATGGAAGTTATCTGATACGCACTGGAATTACAGTAGCAAATCCCGTTACAGGATGTAATTGTGTTATAACTAAACGCGGATCTCAGCTATTCTTAAAAAAATGAAAAAACCAATCATTTTATTTTTACTGCTGATAGGATTAAAAGTATCTGCAACCAGTTTTGTTATTGGCACCGGAAGCGGATCTGTTTCGCTAACCAGCATGGGCTCGCATTCACCAGGAGATACGGCATTAATAGCATCTGGTATTTATACTTCAGGAACATTTGACCATTTAAATGGGATTGTTATTTTGCCCCAATCGGTCAGATCGTATTTTTCAGGGACGGTAGAGTTCTCTGGAAATAAAGTTGTAGAGTTTGGCTATGTTCAATTTACCGGAACGGGCAATGGCATGGATATGAGGGCCTATTCATCAAGAGGCGGTAATGACAATAATTGTTATTTACATCATTTAGCATTTATTAATTTAGGGACGTCGTGTATTTTGGCTCATGGAAACTGGCTTTATAACTCAGGCGATACCACTACTTATGCGTGGTATAAAAACAGATTCGACTCAATTACTGAAGTTGGTTGTAATGAGCTCATAGAGGGAAGTTTTGGCGCTCCATCAGACAACTCGGGAAGTCCGCCCGATGTTTTTGACAGCACTATTATAACGCGATTTTTAAGCCTTAATACTTCAGCAAACTCAACAAGTGGAGAGCCAGGAACGGAAGTAAGGGGCATTCAATTCAGGTGTAACTATAATCACTGGGCTATCTTCAATAACAGAACGCTTGCTCCGCATGGAGATGTTGGAAAGGTATACGGTCACGGATCTGGAACCTTTAGTTACATTTATACAGATGGAGGGCCGGGGTATATTTTAAGACTTGCCCCATGCAGTGAGGTTTCAAATCCGAGGCCGACTATATTTTTCAATAACGGAAAGTTTAATTCATCAGAATACGGGATGATCTCCCCGCAGGTTTCTTCATCAGATACCGTTTCTGGAAAATTTGCTGCTACCGATGTTTATATATATAATAACACACAAGGTAATGCGAAAGATCAAATATCGTATTGGTGTCAAATTGCGGTCGTCGGAGATACTTATGGAAAGCATGTTTATATAAGAAATAATTTGGGATTCAATATTACTATTAACGGGCAACCGAATAATATAATAATGAATCAATCTTCTGATTGGACATCAGAAGCAACCGATACCTCTAATAATAAATATTGGCCTACAGCAACAATATCTCAGGTGGATTCAATAAAAACTTTGTTTTCTAATTCCATGGGGAGTTTTGCCGGATACAATCCAACGCCCGGAAGTCCTTCTATAGTTGGATTTGGAATAACATCTCCATGTACCACCACTGATTTTTTAGGGAATCCGTATAATTTAGTAATCGGGTATCTTGCTCTGCCTGGATCTGGTATTCCGTGTAAATGTGTTATTACTAAACGGGGGTTTAATATTAGAATTTTATGAAAAAACTTATCATCTTAATATTACTTTGCCCAGTCATTTTAAGGGCTCAGAATATTTGCGTCGCTGCCGATTGCAAAGACACTGTATTTTACCCACAGACAACAGTAACCTTAACAGGACTTGCAACATCTACGGACCCTGTAAAAAGTTATTTATGGAAAAACGCTTCTGGTAATGCGGTAATTGCGAATCCAATTATCACGGCAACATCGGCAAGTGGATTAACGGTATCTGGATTATATATTTTTACTTTCACCGCAACCACAGCAAAGGCGACTGGGACCGCTTTTGATACCGTTGTATATGTCGCCGCAAAGCCCCCTGTAGTCATTGTTGGACCCACTGTGAACACTTCCATAAATACCGCCGTCTTATCAGGATCTAATAGTTATGATCCCAACGGGCAATCCGTTACCTATTCGTGGAAACAAATGGGAGGACCAAATACGGCTACGATCAATGTGCCTACGATGTCAAATCCGCTTCTTTCCGGACTTGTAAATGGAGTTTATTTATTTCAGTTGATCACAACAAATACAGCAAAACTCAGTGCCGTAGCTACGCAAAACGTTGTCGTGAACATACCTGTAACAAAACCATATATTTTAAGAAGTTCGACGGTCCAAACATTTTTTTACAGCGATTCGACACGGAAGGTAATTACGAATAATTTTCCTTAAATTTATTACCAAATTAAACCCTATGACCCTATGCATATACTTAAAATAAAATATGTTGATGGAAAATCACGAATGGACTATTGAAACACTAAAGGATCATCTCAGTGAGATAATTAGAAATAATGACAAACGCTATGAAGAACGATTTGAGCAATCAGAAAAAGCCGTTGCAACAGCGCTTACTTCTAACGAAAAGGCTATTGCTGCTGCATTTGCGGCTACAGAGAAAGCTATTACTGCTGCATTTGCAGCTAACGAGAAAGCTGTTGCCGCAGCCTTTATTTCTCAGGGCGATTCCGTTAAGAAAGCCGAGCAGGCACAAAAAGACACCAATACACAGAATAATGAATTTAGGGGACAGCTTAAAGATCAGGCTCAGACGTTCGTCGGAAGAATAGAAGTGGATAACCGGCTAAAAAATAATGAAGATAAAGCGTATGCTTTAGTGGCTACCGTTGACACAAAAGTTACTGAACTGGCAAAACAGGTGGAAGCAATTTCAAATCGTATTGGCGCTGTAGAAAATAAAGGACTTGGCCAAAGTTCAATGTGGGGATATATCGTAGGGGCAATCGGAGTTCTTGCGGTTATTTACAGCCTTCTTAAAGCAAACAACGTAATTAAATAACATTTACTAAAACAAACTATTATGCCACAAAACAATCTTTTATTATTATTCTTTCGGGAGTTATTTTTAAGATTCAGAAAAAAATCTCCAAAGTTCTTTCAGTATTTTCAATGGACTTTTGGAATCCTTACAGCATTAACCGGCTTGCCCGCTTTCCTGACAGATATATTGCACGTAACTCTGTCGCCAGCATTGCTCACTTTTGAAAATAGGTTTATTGGTGCGCTATCTACAGGAGTATTGTTCATGTCGCTACTTACGTCTCAAAGTACTATTAATTCCATTTCTCCACAAGGCGTCGCAAATAAGCAGACGGACCCAAAACTTTTGCCCTTCACCGCTGCTGTGGAATTGAAGGATGCAGAGAAAGAAGGGAAGCCAACAGAAATAGATCCAAATCAAAACAGTGGCAGAAAGCCACCAGACCCACCCTTAATATATCCGCATCGTCCATAATAAATTCCCTGTTTTCTCCGTTCGAAGCGAGGCTGTTCAGAAATGAGCAGCTTTTTTGCTTTAAAATATATTTTGTTTAGTAAATATTTTCAAATAGTTTCGCATAGGAATAAACGGGAAAAGACATCAAAGAGCGCCGGTGAGTGAAAAAGAAATGTGGATGAAAACAGGGAATGCGAACATGGTAGATGATCCGGCGCTCTTGTGATGTTTAAAAATGTGTTTCATGGCAAAAGAAAGTAAGGTTGTTATCTCCGCTACTATTGACGAATCGGTTTCAAAATTCGCAAGGGAATTGGCCGATAAAGGATTTGCAGACAAACGCAGCTTCAGCGAAGTAATAAATCTCCTTCTTATTGAAGCAAAAAATGCACGAGGAAAGAAGAAGAAGTAATGAATAAGATTACCTGTCTTTGCTTTAAAGGGGGGGGCGTGTTAGGGGTGGCCTATTGCGGGGCATTAAAAGTTCTATGGGAAAGAGCTTTAATTCAATCCATCAAAAGAATTGCTGGATGTTCAGCTGGTGCAATATTAGCTACATTATTTACTGTAGGGTACACTCCTGGCGAATTGTATACAATTATGTCAGGACTTAATTTTAAGTCATTTGAAGATCACGAAAATATATTTGATTTACTTTCTCCAAGACATGGACTGTATAGGGGAAATTATTTTCAAACCTGGATTGAAAAGCTCATATCAGAAAAAACAAAAATAGCATTTGCTACGTTTAGAGATTTTCATAATCTCGGGTTGCCAGATCTATCTACAGTAACAACATATCTTAATGAGGGAGATGTAGTAATTTGTAATTATAATAGTACTCCCGATGTGATTGTATCAGAAGCTGTGCGGGCTTCCATGTCAATCCCTATAATATTTGACCGGTTTGTTTTCACAAAAGGGTTCAATCCAACACAGAATTTTGTAGATGGAGGGGTAATGCTAAACTATCCGATTTCACTTTATTGTGGTTATCCAGATGAAGAAACAATAGGATTTTATTTGCATGATATTAATAACAGACAACCCCCCAGAACCCTTGATGGGCTTGGAATATTACAATACGCAAAAGCAACTTTCGAAGCGTTGATGAATTCCCAAAACGCAGAGTTTTTTAATAATTCAAAATACATAAAGCAGTCCATTATCATTGACAATTTCGGAATTCCTGCAACAGATTTTGGAATATCAGACGTAGACAAAAACAGGCTTTATAATTCCGGGGTGGAGTGCGCTGAAAAATATTTACTATCTTTACCAGGTTTTTCATAGGATATTGATTCATTAACAGTACGGAGCTGGATTTTTATTCGGCTCCTTTTTTATTAAAAAAGCTCCACCAAGAATAGCAGAGCTTCATTTTTAACCCTAAAAACAACCAACAGAAAAAATTATCCGTCAACCATCGCAAAATGCATTGGATCTGGAACGTGAATAAAATTTCCGCCGAAGGTTATGCCCTGATCGGTAAAACACTTAATAAATGGCGCTGACCATTGGCCTTGCCTATCTGCGGGAGTTATTTGATTGAGTGGCTTATGGACCTGTTGATTCTTAACTGCATTAAAATCTGTGGCTCCAGCCCAACTATGTGTAGATTCAGACAGAGAATTACGTACATGACGGTGTACTTCACACCCGTCAAAGGTTTCAATTTCACCCTGTAAATTTTGAGCCTCCAATGCCAGGAAGGCATTATGGAGCATTACTTTGAAATCCACGTTTACGCGGAAGGCTCCGGCTGGCCGATACCCCGAAACCTGGTTATTTTCATAAATCGGCACTTTGACATTTGCCCACCAAGCATGTCCGTCATCTGTCGGATTCCACAGAACAGTATGCTTTTGGTTATAATCCGGAGCGTCTGGATTCCCGTACTTTTGAAGCAATTCCTCTTGGGCTGTCATAACAAATATTTAATTTGTAAAACTGTAGTTAAGGTACGAAAATTGCATTAATTTCATATCCAATTGTTTTTTATGGAAGGGATTTTTGGGCGTAACGACAAGGAATATCTCGAAATAATCGAAAAGCAGGAAGACAACGTTGAAAAGTTAATAGATGTCGTTGCTGCTTTGGTAAAAAACCAAGTCCCCCCGAATCCACATCCTGATTTGGCGGATGATTTTAAGTTAACAATATTTTATAACGGTTTACAAATAACAGCAAACAAAATGTCAATTCAAATTCTCGACACGCAATCGGTAACTTTTAAGGCGGTTCCGACAAGTAAGGGCAACCCTTCTGCAATTTTCCCAGGTTCTGGAATTGCATCTCCCAGTGATTCAACTCTGTTTTCAGTTGCTCTGGATGCAGTGCAAGATCCTACGGGCGCTTCCGTAACAGGGACAATTACAGGAGTTTTGGCTGCTGTAGGGGTAGGTGCCCTCAATATTTCCGGAAATGCGGATGTATCCGGAAAAACCGTAGTTACGGTTACTGGATCAGATCAAGTGGGAGTGAACGCGCCGCCAGTAGCACAGGCAGACGGATGGAGCTTTACTTACGGCACACCAACTCCATAAGGAGTCCGTATAAAAATAAGGTATTGCAGGACGGTGAAAATTGTCCTGCTTTTTCTGTTTAAAATAAAACACCAATGATAGTAGATTATTTTAAAATAGTTGACCATAGCCAAATGAAATTGGGGAAGCGCCCACAGCGGAAGGATAGACGGACTTTGGATCTGAGAAAGTATCTAAATCTGACTATCCTTCCACCCACTCCTATTTCTTTTTCATGGGACGACCCGGCAATAACTGACTGGGGTATGTATGGCAATGACACTATCGGCGATTGTACATGCGCGTCATGCGCTCACCAAATCATGTCATGGACGGATGATAATAAAAAATTAGTTACACCAAAAGAGGCTGATATTATTACAGCATATTCAGCCGTATCCGGGTATGACCCTACAACTGGAGCCAATGATAATGGGGCCGTAATTATTGATGTGCTTAATTATTGGAGAAATGCCGGTATTGGAGGGGATAAAATTTTAGGGTATGCTGGTATTTTGCCGTGGATGGAGGACCATTTAAAAAAAGCAATTTATCTTTTTGGGAGTATAAGGTTGGGTGCTGGACTTCCTATTGATGCGCAAAGTCAAAACGTATGGGATGTGAGCCATGGAACAGATTTTAACCACAGCGGAGCGCCCGGAAGTTGGGGCGGACATGATATTCCGGTAATAGGATACAATCAGGAATTCGTAAAGATAATCACATGGGGCGCTGTTAAGGCAGTATCGTGGAGATGGTTTATTGCTTACGTAACCGAATGTTATGCAGTTATCAGTATGGATTTTATCTTGAACGGACAGACACCTGCTGGATTTGATTTGGCGCTTTTGCAAAATGATATTAATTTAATAGGAAAATAATTTATGAAAGAAATCCCATTAACCAGAGGAAAATTCGCCTTAATTGATGATGAAGATTTTGAATTGATAATGCGGCATGAATGGAAGTATACTTCCTCTAAAAACAAGCATGAATACGCAAGGAGTACAGGAAGGGAAAGCATTAGGATGCACAGTTATATTATGAATTGTCCTGATGGGAAAGTTGTGGATCATAGGGACGGGAACGGTTTAAATAACCAAAAAAACAATTTAAGAGTTTGCAGTGCTATACAGAACTCATATAATACTAGAAAAAGTAAAGCTGGCAGAAATAAATTCAAGGGGGTGTCTAGGAGAGGAAATAAATGGCATACCTCTATCGGCAATGGAAAAAGAATATTTGTTGGATCTTTTTCTACTGAACGGGAAGCCGCTGAAGCGTACAATAAAAAAGCAAAAGAATTATTTGGTGAGTTTTATAATCCAAATAAATTTGATCCACCAACAGCCTTAACTGCGGTATACGGTAAAGCTATTTAATCAATCACTTCATAAAAATAAAACCATGTTAGAAATTACAGACATCCAGCAATTGAATTCGCAAAAAATGCAGGCCCATGCAGATAGAATTAATGGCATGATGGCCTCCGCAAAAATAAAACTGGGGTTATCTCCAACTCAGGACTTAACGGAAGCGGCAGCCCAGGCTAATTTTTGCATAACAGTATGGCCGATTGCAAAAGAGATTATTGATTTCCTGGCAGAATTGGCCAACATTTTTGCCTTCTCTAAAAGCTGGGGGCCGTATATTACGACTCTTGAAGCGTTCGTGACACAATTCTGCACTCCAATTCCACCCATACCAATAGTTCCATGAAAATAATTATTTTCATTTTATTCATGATGATCTCTGGTACGGTTAGTGCCCAGTTCTTCAGTTCTCAGAAAAAGCCGAATCGCTATGAATTTAATGAGCGATTTAAAATGAATATCGTCTTGCCGGATACTTCCATTTCCGTGTTCCGGCCAATAGCTAACGTAGCTGCCTTTACTATTCCAGGTGGGATCTTGATGACGGGCGCTGGTATCAGCTTCCAGAGACTTCATTTTGACTGGACGACAGGTAAATGGTATTGTAATTATTCTATTAGCGCTATGGGCTGGGCGGGGAGTAGTTTGGGGGATTCTGCTATGAAAGCGAAAACTTCAACCTTCAGTTATGGTGTTCTTATAGGGATAAAAAATAATTTAATCATGTTTGGGCCAATTGTTAACAATGGAAAGCTACTCTTTGCCGTCTCCATAGGCGTTTCATTAAATAATTAGAGTATTGGTTTTGGGTTATACATAGGAATCCTGCTTTTCTAAGCGGGATTTTTTATTTTGTGGATTAAATAGTAATGATTAGTTTTGAATAGAAAATGAAAATGAATGTATATTGACCGTATCGTTTTTACACCCCGATATATTACTATAGAATCAGATAAAGGAGAATACTATCCTATTAAAAGATCGGACTTTGAAGACTGGGCAACGGACAATCAAAAAAGAGAATATTGCGGGAGTGAATTTGATCCTGCTTTGGATGGCCCAAATGAAGATTCCGGAATATACGCATGGGAGGTTTACTATGCGCTCGAAAGGTTTGAACAAGATATTGCTGATTATATTTCCATCAATAAATTAATACCAAAAGCATGAGTTTTGAATCCATACAAGCAATTACTCTTGAAAAAAATGTCGAAAGTGTAATGAAGTGGATTTCCGAATGCAAAACATTGGATCAATTGTGTAATCTGGAATTACGTGTGGAAGAGTTTGTTTCAGTTGAACGATTCCCGAAAGAACACAAATCAGTTGTCGCTCTTGAGTACAGAAAATTAATTTTTCAAATCAATCTGAAGAAAAAAGAATTCACTAATCCTAAATCACTTTTTTAAATGAAAATAGATAGAGTCAATTATCAAAAGACATTCAGTATCGGGCCTTATTTAACTGACAAAGTTGGTATTGAGGCCCAGGTAGAAGCCGGCGAAACTCCTGAATTAGTTTTAACTACATTAAAAACAATTACGGAAGAATGGCACATATCGCAAAATAAATCTCTGTATGGGAATGATGCGGCACAAAATTCGAAACAGGTTTCTCTTGTAATTGATGATGAATTTGAGGCGGTTAAAAAGTCTATTGAAGAATGTGATACCAAAGAGAAAGCGCTTGATTTTTTATCCAGAACAACTTTTCGTCTAAATATTGATCTTAAAAAAATAGCAAACAGTAAACCATCAAACCAATCATAAAATGGCAAAGTCAAATAAAAGCGAAGTAATTAGTTTGGAAGCCGAAGAAGTTGCATTAACTCCAGATCAGTTAAATATAATCAATAAAAAAATTGATTCTCAGCTTGTAAAAGCAAATATTACAGATCAATTAATCGGTAAATTTGAAAAAGAATATGGAGTATTGGAGATCTCGGGTATAAAAGATACGGATGGGTATAATGCCGTTTATGATGCCCGGATAACCTGCAAAAACACCAGAATACTCGCCATAGATATTTGCAAAACTGGACGCGCCCCGTCACAAGCAGAAACGAAAGCGTGGATAGCTAAACAAAAAGAAGTTGTTGCCAGGATCTCAAAGATTGAAGAAGATCTACAGGCAAAGCAGAATGTAATTGATAATGAAAAAGAAAGAGTAAAGGCTGAAAAAATACGTTTAGAGGGGGAACGCCTGAAAGATAGAATGGCAATCTTGCAAAAACTGGGGGCTACAACGGATGGGGTTGATGTAATCAGCGGTAGTGTTAATTATTCCATTGAAGTTATCCGGGAAACAGACCAGGATATTTTTGATTTTAAAATTCTCCCTAAATACAAAGAGGTTTTTGAAGCGAACGAACTTGTGAGGCTGGAAGAAGAAAAAAAGAAAGCTGATGAAGATGCGAGAATATCCAAAGAGAAAAAGGATTTCGAAGATCAGCAAACAGCATTTCGTAAACAGCAGCAGGAGTTAAAAGAGGCTCAGGATAAATTGGATAAGGAGAAAAAGGATAAAGAGGATGCGGAAGAAAAACAAAAACAAAATGCCATTGTAACCAGAACTAAAGACAGGGCTGATGAATTGGATGCCTTGGGGCTCGGATATAATTTCCAGCAAGAAGCATTCCAAATTGGCATAGGGCGTATTTCCATACCACATTCATTATTGGTTGCCAAAACGGATGCAGAATGGAATGAATTTATTGATGCTTGGAAGCCAAAAATTGCTGAGGCAAAAAATACCCTTCAAAAAGAACAGGATGCGCAAGATAAATTAAAGGCTGATTTAGCCGCCGAATCATTTCTTCAGCAGAAAAAAGAAAAAGAACGGTTAGAAGAAGTAAAACGCCAACAGGAGATCGAGGAAGGAAAGGAATCGGTTAAGTATTCCGAAATTGTGAAGTACCTGAAAGCTGCCCCGATGCATTATTCTTTCAGGTCCGGAAGGTATATTACAAAAGTTAGAGAAATAAAAGATTTCCTGGCTGATTTAGA
>OLKZ01000228.1_pt1 | contig 11644 bp, 7 predicted proteins | sample 1604431 | NCBI WGS metagenome assembly OLKZ01 (sample SAMEA104055714, study PRJEB20765) | soil metagenome | isolation source: soil
GAATGTTGACTGACATGGGGATAGGTTTTATGAAAGCAAATGAAATGATAAAAAGAATACGAAGGGGGTTGCAGGGGTTGTACAACCCCCCTAAGAATGCAGGCTGGGCGCGGGAATTTTGTAAAAAAATAGTTTTCAGCAGGGCCTATAAAAAATAATTTTTGGGAAATGCTTGCATTTGTGGAATATGGAAAGTAAGTTTGTCATAAGGGAAAGCGTAGATGACACAAAGGCAATCGTGCTTTCCATAGATAAAACCTTTAGAATTAAGAAAAAATATGAGGTCCCTTACCTGGCTACCTTTTTAAACATTCAACGTAATGAAAAATACATTAAGGGTTGAAAGAGCGATAATGAATATTACGCAACAGGAACTTGCTGATGCATTGGGAGTTTCGCGTCAAACAATTAATTCAATTGAATCAGAGCGATATGTGCCCTCTACATTATTAGCCATGGTCATTGCGTATTATTTTAATAAATCTGTCAATGATATTTTTAAACTTGAAGATGATGAGTTACCGACCCGGCCTCCTGTTTAACAGTGTTTTCAATAATCCTTAGAAAACCGTTTTGAGATTTCCGCGCCCCAATTTTGATTGAATGCTTTTCCTTACTGCAAAAGTTTGACGGTGAAATACGAATTACAGAAGCTGGATGAGATCATTTCCAATTTGATCCGCCCGGGAAATTTTATTAAACAACAAAACAAGTCTGCCAATTTAAAAAAATGGGTGGCAGTTGTGCTTTCTGAGAAAGGAAGGATATCAAATCAATTCATGCAGGAAATATTTAATTGTGAAAATGAAAAACGGATAGGCTCTTACATACAGCAACACCAGCATTACTTAATAAAACTTTCGGATACGATTTATGGATACCTGGTACCGGGCACGGTTGATAGTTTACACGGATACGACCAGCTGAAGGCATTTGTTGTTGATTATACTGAGATCCAGGAAAGTATTGAAAGTATGGTTCTCTATGTTCGCCTCAATTTCAAAAAATATTACGGACTTCATTTTAAAATAACCGATAAATTACTTGATGAAGTGACACCGGGTATAAAAATGATCTTTAGAAAAACCCGAACCATCTTAAAAAAGCATGGGGTAGAAGAACGGCTGATCAGGATAGCCTGTTATCCCTTTGAAAAATGCCTGGTAACAATAAAGGGAATCAGTCATGCGAGACTGAAGTATATAAATTACTATAAAAAAGAAATGGATATATTTTTGGCGAAAACTGAAATCACCACTGAGGATACCATTAATTTTTTATTGCAGGTAAATTTCAATAGACCTGAGTTTGTGAAATATTATGTTAGAAAACTGAGCGCATTTACGGATGACAACGCTGATATCGCAACACAATCTGAATTTTATTCTTTACAATTAAAGTCAGTTAATCAATTGCAGCAATTTGCAGGCCTGGCCTATGAGTGCAACCTACCAGGTATCCGGGAACAGGTTGGCGCCTGGCTTACTGAAGAGATCTATTTCCTGGAAAAGAAACAGCAACTTTATAATAACACTGTAAATACTTCATGTGAGCCTGCAAACAGTCTTAATAAGGTGCATACCAAACTTTCTGTTGCTCACCTTTCACTGGCTGTAAAGCTTTTACTGGATACCGGTGTGATAAAAAATAAAAATGCATCGGAGCTGATTCGGATGGTGGCAAGGAACTTCAGGACTGAAAATAGTGAACATATTTCGGAAGACAGCTTGCGGAACAAAGGTTATAATATAGAAAGCGGAGCTGTGAAGGGAATGAAAGAAGTTATTGTTGGGTTGTTGAATGAGGTGAGGAAATATTGAAGGTTGAAAGTTGAGGTTTAAGGTTTAAGAGATCTTACTTGTTTGCTACTTTTTTAAGTTTAGCATTTTTCTTGAATTTTTTAAATAACGAACTCATATCCTGGCTTACTTTTTTATCAAGAATTTTTGCGTAGTGTTGGGTGGTTCGTAAATTCTTATGACCAAGCATTTTACTTACTGATTCAAGGGGAATGCCATTTGAAAGGGTGACCGTAGTGGCAAACGTGTGGCGGGCTATGTGGAAGGTAAGTTCTTTTTTGATCTCACAGCAATTGGCAATTTCCTTTAGATAAGCATTCATCTTCTGATTACTTAGTAAAGGCAATAATACATTTTGATTGATGGAAGTAGGGTAGGCCTTGTACTTCGCAATGATCTCCATTGCTGGTGGTAATAACGGAATGTGGGAAGGGGTATCCGTTTTTTTGCGATGTGTATGTATCCAATGATTTCCATCGATACCAATTACAATATTATCCTGGGTAAGATTTTTTGCATCGATATAAGCAAGGCCGGTGTAACAACTAAATAGAAAAATGTCTTTAACCTGGTTGAGGCGTTCGATTTGGAATTCTTTATCATGTAAGACTTGTAATTCTTCTTCTGACAAAAATGCTCTTTCCACTTCCTTCACTTTTATTTTGAATTTAATAAATGGATCTTTATTGAGCCAGTCATTAGCCACACACTGCAGCACAATTTTTTTGAAGTTCCTGATATATTTCATTGCACTGTTGTTATTACAATGTCTTACTGAGCGTAGGTAAAAATTAAAGTCAGTGATGAATTCATGATTCAACTTTCTGATATCAATATCGCTAATACCCATTTTCGATTCCATAAAATCAGTTACGTGCATCAAGCTCGTTTCGTAACGATTTAGGGTAGAAGGAGAGTATTCCCTTCCGACTAACTTAGCGATGTCTTTATTATGTTGCTCGAAAATGGGAACCAGCATCCTGGATTTATCAGGTTTACCGGAAAGCCTGTTTTTGATTGCATCAGCAGTAACCGGGATCTCGTTTTGAATGAGATCATTTTGTTGTGTATATACCTTGGTAACCAAACCATCAAGATAGGCATTTAGCTGCCTGGCGTTTTCCCTGGTTCCGGTCATTCTGCCGGCCACTTCGTTCCAAAGATCGGGTTCACATTCCCGTTGAACTGAAATCTCAGAACGCTGGCCATTGACAGTAATTCGTAAGTAAATTGGCTGTGGGCCTTGTTCATACAGTTTTGGTTTCCTTAAAAAGAAGAGCAATTTGAAGGTTCGATTCATAATTCGGGAGTTTAGTTTTATAGAGTAAAATGCCCTGTAAATATAAAAATAAAACTTGAATAAAACAAGACAAAATGCAGTAAAATCAATAGTTTCAGGTCAAATTCGGGAGTTAGAATTATAATGATTTGAACTCCCGAATTACACACTTTAAAGTCGAATATTCTGAATAAATTAGGGAGTTGGTAGAAAAACAAAAAGCTATAAACAGTTGGTTTATAGCCTTTTGATTGATTTTGAAGGAAGAAAAGTGGAGCCGCAGGGAATCGAACCCTGGTCCAAACATATTCGCCATAAGCCTTCTACATGTTTATTTATGCATTGATTTTCGGGAAACAGCAGGAGCATAACAAACCAATTATTTCCTTAGATGAATGGTCTTAAGCAACGGTCACATCATTCCGTTGCAGCATCCTGTTTTGTTTTTGAGTCGGCGGAGGAACATGGTAACCGGACAACCCGTTCAACGGCCCTAATGACTACTTAATCAATGATTAGGCAGCCATGGCATACTGAGTATTGCCATTTAAAGTTTTCGTATTCTGATTAAAGTGCTAATTACGCAACGCACTACATGCTTATACTTACAAAGAGCTATGCTGTCAAAACCGGTCGGCCCCGGATGTAGCAAATACGAAATTACGGAAACAATTCCGTTATACTATCTTACTAACATTACCTGGCAATGATAGCTGCTTTTTTAAGCACTACTTTTTATTGTGTTATTAAACCGGCCTTTTGCCTTGAATGAGCCTAAGCAATATTGCAATTATGGCAATGACCAGCAATACGTGAATAATCCCACCCGCCTGGTATCCGATAAACCCAATTGCCCAAATGATAATTAATATTACGGCAATGGCATACAGTAGATTTCCCATAACTTAAGATTTAATTAAATGATAAATGATTGCACACATGGGCACTTTTCAATAACGATAACAGATCGATCATGTTTGTTGAGTACCTGGTATTGATCAAAACAAAAATCCTGCCGTTTAAATTATAGATATAAAAGGCATCTTTATTTTATAAACGCATAAAAAATGGGGAATTTTTTGCTGAAAGATTTTCTTAAAATGAAAAAATGGGAAATTGGCATGGTTTTTTGTGATGATATTTTATTATAGGCCTGCCCGCTTTTAAATGCCCGCCTCGTGATAAACTAAAAATATATTGATCACTAAATATTTTTATGAAAAAGAACATTAAAATGTACATGATAATATCCCTTTTATCAGGCACACTTATTTTAAGTTGTCATTCAGGAAAAGATAAAACAGTAAATGAAACGTCCACAACGAATAAGGATACCGCAGTAGCTGCAAATATTGCCAATATTGTTAATGATAGTGCGGTTAACAGCCCCGCAGTGAAACCTGATCCTGCTACAAAAGAGAAGAAAGGTAAGGTAAGTGGTGTATTGCTGACGAATGAGAATAAAAATAACAGTAATATCGCCGGCGATAATGAAACTGCAAATAAGAATTCAGAAACATTTCCTGCATTTCCGGGCGGACAGCAGGCATTGGACAAATTCATTGCGGAAAATGTTGTATATCCACAGGAAGCGCTTAATAACGGCACAGAAGGTACGGTAATTGTAAATTTTGCAGTTGATAAAAAAGGTATGATCTATACACCCCATGTAGTAAGTGATAAAATAGGCGACGGACTGGAAGTGGAAGCAATGAAAGTGATCAATAAAATGCCGTTGTGGACTCCGGGACGCATTAAAGGAAAAAATGTGATCACACACTACAGCCTGCCAATACGTTTCCAGATTTCAGAGTGAGTCGTTAAAAGTATTTATATTTTGTAGCCTCTAAAATTAATTAGGATAATACCAGGAAATATTTAATGATCATTTGAGGTTTTAAATGAAAATCCAATCTTGCATTTGTATGTGTTTAAAAATAAAACATACAAATGGTAAATGAACAGCAACTTTAAAAGGTTGCTGTTTTTGTTTGGGCCTTTTCTTTTTAGATGCATTTTGCCCGGATCATCATAGTTGCATCAATAATATTATTGGTCGATGACCAATAAAGCGCTAACTTACGTATGAACAATATCCGCAATGCGTAAAATTCCGCCAAATATAAATGATACCCAGCCCGACTGGAGTTCAAAAAAATCCACTGTTTCGGCAACTGAAGATACACTTCGCCACCTTGCCTTTGATAATGCGGTACAGGCCAATATCATCTCTACGGTTAGTAATGGAAAAATAATAATGGCCAATCATGCTGCCTGCAAACTCCTTGGTTATTCCAGGAAGGAATTATTATCCAAAAGCAGGTATTCCATTTTTGATATCAATGAAAGCAACTTTAAAAAGATGCTGAAGCAAAGAACGGCAGAAGGGCATTCCATTGCCCTGGTAACCGTCATAAATAAAAGGGGTAAACATCTTCCCTGCGAGATCACTTCTGCGGTTTTTAATGATGAGGATGGTATTGAAAATTCTATCACCACCATTTCAGATATGCGCCAAAGCATCCTGGCCCAAAAAAATATTGATGCTGAAAAAGAAATAATTGTTGCAGATAATATTGTGCTTGCCCAGACAAAGCAAAAAGAAATTGATACAAAAAAAGAAAAAATAGTCGCCGATAATATTGTACTTGCCCAAACAAAGCAAAAAAGCATTGATATTAAAAAAGATAAAATCGTTGCTGATAATATTGTGTGGGCTAAATCCGTGCAAAAAAAAATTGACACCCAAAGGGAAAAAATAGTTGCCGATAATATCGTTTTGGCTAAATCAAAACAAAAAAATATTGACACTAAAAAAGAAAAAATTGTTGCCAATAATATTGTGCTGGCCGAGGAAAAATCAAATACGAGGCTGGCAGAAAATAATGAATGGATAAAATATATTGCTGAAACATCGTATGATGTAATGTGGGACTGGGATATTGTTAGTGGTGAAATTTATGTGGGCGATAGTGTGGAAGAAGTGTTTGGCTATGCCGTGCAAAATAATACGGTGCGTTTTGCCGATTTCAGCAACTGCCTTCTTTTGGAAGAAAAAGATACTGTTGAAAAAAAATTATTGAGAACACTTGCCTCCCGTACTAAAAGCTGGAACGATACCTATAAGCTCAAACGCTATGACGGCACTATAGCTTCCACTATCAGCCGGGCAAGCATCGTAAGGAACGAAGATGGGAAAGCCATACGTTTGATAGGTGCTACACAGGATGTAAGCAGGCTGGAGGAACTGGAAAAGAAACTCGAAGAGCAAATTACCATCCATGAAGAAGACAGTGAAAAATTCTTCCTTGCTGCCAAACTTTCTTTTGATGTGATCTGGGACTGGAATTTAGTGACCGACGAAGTATTTATAGGCGAAGGGTTTGAAGAATTGTTCGGTTATGCCATCAGGAACAATATTGGCAGTATGACAACTGATTGGCGCAATCACCTTCACCCGGATGATAAGGAGGCGATCGATATAGAATTGTACAACTTTATTTTATCATCCAAAACCCACTGGGAGCATGCTTACCGGGTGATGAGAGCTGATGGTTCCATTGCTAAAGTATTCGGGAGAGCCAGTATCTTCAGGCATGCAGATGGAAAAGCCTACCGGATGATCGGGGCCATCCAGGATCTCAGCAGGCAACATGAATTGGAAGATGAGCTTGACTTTGAGATCAGGAACAAAAAAATATTGCGCACAGAATATGAGGAAAATTTTAAGCTCATCTTTAATTCATCATCTGATATATTATACGATATTGACCTGATTGCCAATGAAGTTATATTAAGTGATGCCTATGAAAAAGAATTTGGTTATAGAATAACCAATAATACCACATCCATAGAGGAATGGTTTAGCCATATTCACCAGGAAGATAAGGAAGCGTTAACAGAAGACTATAACAGGATGCTTCGATCTGCAGAAACGGAGTGGCAGTACAGCTTTCGCTTTTTAAGAGCTGATGGTACCATCGCTGATGTATTGACCCGGGGGATCGTGCTTAGAGATGCTGATGGAAAAGCTTACCGCAGGATAGGATTCATGCAGGATATGAGCAAACAAAAAGTACTGGAAGAAAGACTGGAGCAGGAAATTAAGTTAAAGGAAATGCAGATCGCCGAAGCTACTGAAGATGCGAAAGAGACAGAAAGATCGGACATAGGAAAAGAACTGCATGATAATATTAACCAGTTGCTGGGTGCCTCCAAAATGTACGTGGAGATGGCAAAGCGGGGAGGAGAAAACAGTGAAATGTATTTAAGCCGTTCTACCGAATACACGCTTAAAGCCATTCAAGAGATCAGGTATTTAACCAGGGGGATGACAACCGATAACATTAAAAACATAGGGCTTTGTGAAGCCATTGAAAACCTTTCAAAGGATACGATGGAGATAAACCCGGTAAAAATATCCTGGGCAATGGAAAGTTTTATGGAACATAGTGTCAATGATAAATTCAAGCTGAATGTTTTCAGGATAGTGCAGGAACAACTGAATAATATTTTAAAACATTCCAAAGCAACAGAAGTTACGATTAGCCTTTCACAAATTAAAAAACCTGTCCTGCTGACCGTTTCAGATAATGGTATTGGTTTTGATACCGGTAAAAAACAAAGGGGGATCGGAATAATCAATATCAAAAGCCGTGCGGCTGCTTATAACGGAACTGCTGATTTTGTATCAAAACCAGGACAGGGTTGCATTTTAACCGTAAGCTTTCCTGTTACAGGTGCGCTGAATAAATAATAATCTAAGACCACCATAGTTTTTAAAACTACGGTTGGTCTTAACTCCGGGGTCAGTGAAAAAAACGTTTCCAATGCGATGGTTTGTCCCATGTATTTATGATGAGCATTCCTAAATTGCACAGACTTCTAAAGTTTTTAAAACTTTAGAAGTCTTGTTTAGGGTAGACTTCCGAAGTTTTAAAAACTTCGGAAGTCTTTAACTGTTTAATCATGGAGCAGGGTAGCTTTTACCATATTTACAATCGTGGAAACAACAAACAACCCATCTTTTTTGAAAAAAAGAATTATCAGCATTTCCTCAAACGTTTTGATAAATATCTTTCCGCATTTGTTGATGTGTATGCTTATTGTTTAATGCCAAATTATTTTCATTTTCTTATTATGGTAAAAGAGTTCTTAGAGACTCAAGACTACCGTAGTTTTAAAAACCCTGCCAGTCAGATAGCTCCTGCAAAAACTACGGTAGTCTCTCCCGAAACCGGAGTTCATCAAGACTACCGTAGTTTTAAAAACCCTGCGAGTCAGATAGTCCCTGCGAAAACTACGGTAGTCTCTATCGAAAAGGCTTTCAAAACTTTTTTTATGGCCTATGCAAAAGGTATAAATAATGTATACAACAGAACAGGTGCATTATTTCAGCAAAAATTCAGGAAAAAAGAAATTACTGATGACGGCTATTTTACTTCTATCATTCAATACATTCATGCCAATCCCATCGCCGCAGGATTATGCGGGTCTTATGAAGATTGGGAATTCAGTTCATACAACGCGATCATCGGCACTACACCCACAAAAGTTAAAAGAGAAGAAGTTATCGAATGGTTTGGCAGCAAAGAAATATTCATTAAAGTTCATCAGGAGAGGGAACTGGAAAGGGAGCAGATCAGGCGGTTTTTATTTGATTAACGCAGACTACCGTAGTTTGGGAAAGGGTATAATAGTTTGGTAGTCTCTGCAAAAACTACGGTAGTCTTTGCAAATGGTAGTCTTTGCCGCTCCGTAAGATCATCAAGACTACCGTAGTTTTGGAAAAACTAATTATCCTTTGCGCTTACTCCGTCCTTAAAACATTATCCATTATTAATTAACCAATTATCCATTAACTATTAACTAATAAACAACCGGAATTATTCTCCGAATAAATTGATAAAAACATTTTATCTTACTTTCAGTTTCATACCATCACAGCTAATAACTTCTTATGAGAAAAAAAATATATTGCCTTTTTACAGCGATCATGCTAATTGGGCTCAGCCCGGTATTCGCAAATACTTATAACGTAACCAGTACAAGTGATTTTCCCATTAGCGGTGCAGGCATCAGCGTCAATAGCGCTAATGGTGTAATTACCGGGGGCGCCGGTAACGGACTGGTTACCTTACGGTCGGCCATTGCTGCAGCAAATCTAATTGCCGGCCCGCATACTATTAATCTGCCTGCGGGTACGTACCAGTTGACGATCCCCGGAACCGGTGAAACCACCACGGCTGATATTACCAAAGGAGACCTCGATGTAACCATGACGGGTGTTACTATCCAGGGCGCTGGTTTTGCCACAACTACCATTCTGCAGACTACCGGGATCGAACGTGTGTTTGACGTAAATGTAATTTATGCGCCGGGAAATCAGTTTCATTTTACCATTGATGGAGTAACTATTACGGGTGGACGAGATCAAACGGGTAATGGCAGCGGAATATTTTGCGGATCCAATGCAACAGGAGGCCTTACCACGGTAAGTAATTGCAGGTTCCTGAATAACCAAACAACCAATGCAGGGGATGGCGGGGGAGCAATTTCTCATGTGGGGGGCGACCTGACAGTGACCAATTGTATTTTCGGAGGCATCAATCCTTCCGATCCCAACATAGCATTCACCAGCGGTGGCGCCATTTATTTTGATGCTTTCGGAACTGCTGCAACATTTACCTGTACCAATAATGTTTTTACCAATAATGTAGCCAATTCAATATCCGGGGGCGGTGGCGGTATAGACGCAGAAGCAAGTAACCTGGGATCAGGGGCTGCGAATATCACGGGTTGTACCTTCATAGGTAATAGCGCCAGTACTGCCAATGGAGGAGCTATCAATGCCCAGTCCATAGCCGTGAATGTAAGCCGGTGCACTTTTCTTAATAATACAGCAAAGATGGGAGGTGCAGTACGCAATAGCTCAGGTTTGATCACTACGGTTAGTTTCTCCCGCCTTCTCGGAAACACAGCTACAACCGGTAAAGCATTAGATGCCAATTCAACAAACCTCAACGGCAATAATAACTGGTGGGGTATTAATAGCGGGCCTGCAGTTGGTGATATTACCGGTTTTGCAACTGCTACTACCTGGCTCCAGTTAAAATCCAGTGAAGTCCCTGCAAGTATTTGTGCCAGTGGTGGTACCAGCAGTTCTACAGTAACTTCCGGTTTTCTCAGTAATTCTGCAATTACTGTAATAGCGCCTGCAAATCTTACTGCTCTTGTAGGCGTTCCCGTTAGTTTTGTGAATCCGGTTTTAGGAACTTTATCCGCAGCGCAGCCTTCCATACAAGCTTCGGGAACAGCAACAGTTATATTTACTTCCAATGGAACAGGCGGCGCCGGCAGTGTGAATGCAGTGGTAGATAATGTACCCAATAATGATGCTTTGGCAAAAGCATCCATCACAGTAACCAAGCCCGTTGTTACCAACCCTGCTGTTACTACCGGAACTATAAATACTGCCTTCAGCCAAACCTTTACACAGGCAGGCGGGGCTTTGTCGGTATCATTTTCCACGGCAAGTACTTTACCAACAGGTTTGTCATTGAATGGATCATCTGGTATATTGAACGGAACACCCACACAAACCGGCAGTTTCCCCATTGTGGTTACTGTAACAGATAATAATGGATGTACAGGTGCAGGCTCAACTTATACATTGGTGATCTCCTGTCAAACCATCACGGTTACCAATCCGGGCGTCACCACAGCAACGAATGGTACGCCCTTCAATCAAAACTTTACACAAAGCGGTGCCATTGGTGGATCCACATTCAGCCTTAATACCGGATCAATACCCAATGCGCTTTCCTTATCAACAACCGGTGCATTGAGTGGCACGCCATCCGCACCGGCTGCTACCTTTACCATGACGATAAAAGTTACTGACGGTAACGGTTGTACGGGAACCGGCGGAATCTATAGCCTTATAGTGGGCGGCCCGCTGGCTCCTGCATTGAGTGCTTCTGTTAGAGACGCTTTATTAGTTGATGTGAACAGCAACGGGCAGGCTAATCCAAACGACCAGTTAAGATATACCACAACCATCCGCAACCAGTCAACCGTGGATGCAAACGGCGTGAACTTTACAGATACCGTTCCGGTGAATACTACATTGAATGCAGGTTCTGTAAAAACTTCTGCACTGGCAAGAGATGATAATTTTACAAGCGTCCCCAATACTCCATTCACTACAGGGAATGTAATTACGAATGATTTTGGATTGCCTTCTGTTACGGTAGCAACTTTTGGTACTACCGCCTCTTTGGGTGTTACCACTCCCGCCGATGGTGTTGCTGTGGGAGCTACTAATGCCGGGGGCACAGTAACCATGAATGCGAATGGAACATTCTCTTATACTCCGCCATTGAATTTTTTAGGCACGGATAAATTCATGTATATCGCTACAACAGGTGTAGTAGGATTACCCAATAACGATGCCGTGGTAACTATCACGATCGCTTGTCAAACTATTACAGTTACCAATCCGGGAGTAACAACGGGAACAGCAGGAACAGCATTCAGTCAAACCTTCACACAAACAGGAGCAATC
>OLKZ01000191.1_pt1 | contig 10850 bp, 12 predicted proteins | sample 1604431 | NCBI WGS metagenome assembly OLKZ01 (sample SAMEA104055714, study PRJEB20765) | soil metagenome | isolation source: soil
TAATCTTTATCTTTTTTGATCTTTTTCAATGACCAATGACTTAATTTAATCTTTATCTTTTTTGATCTTTTTCAATGACCAATGACTATTCACTAATGACTTGTTTTCATTCTCTCTATAATTCCCGTAGTGGAAAATCCTTCCACTAAAGGAACGATTTTCACTTCCCCGCCATTAGCTAAAACTTCTTTTGCGCCAACGATCTCTTCCTGTGTATAGTCTCCGCCTTTCACCAAAACATCGGGCAGTATGGAAATGATCAGATTCAATGGGGTATCTTCATTAAAGATGATCACGGCATCTGTCATCACTAGGGAAGCCAGTAACAAAGCCCTTGAATGTTGATCATTCACGGGCCTGTTTTTTCCTTTTAATCTTTTTACAGACTCATCTGCGTTTACGCCTACGATTAAGATATGCCCGAAAGCAGCCGCTTCACTGAGGGATGCGATATGGCCCTGGTGAAAAATATCAAATACGCCATTGGTGAATACAATTGTTTTATCCTGCAGCCGCCAACGTTTTAACTGGTACTGCAATTCACTATCATTAAATATTTTACCGGGGATACTACTGACTGATCTCATTTTTTTTTCTGTTGATGTATGGTAAAATTACAAGACAGGTTAAACCTGCAACAATAATGATGCCCGATGAAACACCCCATATCAGCCAGCCAAAGGCCTTTCCCACAGGACTTGCAATGCTATAAATGGTTAATGTTTCCATGATAAATAAGGGGAAAGAACCAATGCCCCCGGGAGTAATGATCATCGACAACGTGGCCAATGTAAGCACCGCACAGGCAGCTTTGATACCTAAGTGACTGGTTCCTTCCATGGCCTGGAAACCAATATATATCTGTAACAGGTACATGGCCCAGATAAAGAGAGTATGGGCTAAAAATAATTTCCTGTTCTTTAAATTTTTTATTGTTTTGAACCCTTCCCCGATACCCGAAAAAAAGTTATTTATTTTGAGAATGATGGTATTATGAGGAAATTTTTTGAAAAGGAATTTAATAAAAAATACAATTCCGCAGATAACCGCCGCCAGTATTAACAACTCAACCCATATTGGCAAAGCAGTGGAAGCTGCAAGTGCACGGAATTTTTCTTTTACATAATCACCCACCACGTCGATCTGGATCAATATGGTAATGCCGATGAAGATCAGGTAACAGATCACATCAAAAGTGCGTTCAATTAAAATGGTGCCTACCAGTTTATCCACTTTTAATTTTTCATAACGCGATAAAAAAGTACATTTTAAAATTTCCCCAAGGCGGGGCACCGCCGCGTTGGCTAAATACCCAATAATGGTAACAGTAAATACATTTTTTAGTGCAGGGTGGTATCCCAGTTGTTCCATCAGCAATTTCCAACGCATGGAGCGGCTGAGATGGCTGAGCAGGGCCATGAAGATGATCGGTATAATTAACCAGTAATTGGCATAGTTAAAAGCGTTATAGAATTCTTTTGTGTCTTCCGGTGTCATTTCTTTTAATTGCCACCAGACCAAAAAAATACCCCCACCTAAAAAAAGGATATATTGTAATATGGAAAATAAACGTTTACGCATTTGGGTTACAATTTACGAAAACGATACTAGATACTGAATACCAGATACCTGATACTGGATAGGGTTCAATTATCGAAAAGTTTTTCAATGTTTGGAGTGTATCCAGTATCAAGAATCAAGAATCAAATATCAAGAATCAAGTATCAAGTATCCAGTATCATATTATCAATTAAGCGTACATCATTTACGAATGCTGCAACCAGCGCCACAAGAGGCATTTTGCCGTAGTTGTATTCCACGGGTTCCAGGGTTTTTGCATTGGCTATTTCCACATAATCCACTTTAAAGCCTTCAGCATTCAGGTACCCGGTTGCTCTTTCTTTCAGGTCTTCAAGATAACCTGTTTTTAATTCTTTTTTTATAAATGCTAAGGTTTCAGCAATTTTTACGGCCTGCTTTCTTTCTTTTTCATTTAGCAATATATTCCTGCTGCTCATGGCCAGGCCATCTTTTTCACGTATGGTGGGGCAGATGATGATTTCGGTTTCCTGTTGCGTGAGGCCAATCATCTTTTTGAGTACCATACATTGCTGGTAATCTTTTTGGCCAAGATATAAACGGCCTGGCTGAATAATTGCCAGCAAGCGGTTCACTACCTGGCACACGCCCTGGTAATGGCCCGGGCGGAACTTACCTTCCAATATGGTTTCCAGATAGCCAAGGTCGAAATGCCCGTCATTCTTTATTCCGCCGGGATACATTTCGGGTATGCCTGGCAGAAAGAGTACATCGCAGCCCGTTTCCTCCAGCATGTAAATATCCCTTTCTATTGAGGAAGGATACTTTTCAAAATCCTTTTTGTTGTTGAACTGCGTGGGGTTTACAAAAATGCTGCAAAGGGTAAGGCCATCCGTTTTCTTTGAAGTAAGGATCAACGAAATATGCCCCTGGTGCAATGCACCCATCGTGGGTACAAAGCCAACTGGTGATGCCGAACCCTTTTGTTCAGCAAGAAAACGGGTAATATCCCGGGCTTTCTTAAAAATGATCATTTTTTAAACTATTAAGCTTCAAATGCCGGCAGTGCCTGTGTAATCTCAATTTCCAAAAAAAAAGCGTACTTTTGCACTCCCTTTTAAAAATACTAAAAGCATCTAACATAGCACAAATGTCAACAAAGAAAAGAATTTTATTCATTGCTAACGAAATGTCGCCATACCTGGAGCTTACAGATTTTGCCGAGATCGTGAATAAGTTAGCGGTAAAGTCAAATGACAGTGGTATGGAAGTGCGGTGCATCATGCCACGTTTTGGGGTTATTAATGAAAGAAGGCACCGGTTGCACGAAGTGGTTCGTTTATCCGGTATTAATGTGTCCATCGACGGGGATGATTATCCACTGGTAATAAAAGTGGCTTCTCTTCCCAATGCAAGATTACAGGTTTACTTTTTGGATAATGAAGATTATTTTAAAAGAAAATCCATTTTTCATGATGAAAGCGAAAATTGGTTTGATGATAACGGGTTAAGAACGGTATTGTTCTGCAAAGGCGCTTTGGAAACAGTGAAAAAATTTGGCTGGCCCCCCGATATCATTCATTGCAGTGGCTGGATGACCGGCCTGATCCCCATGTTCATTAAAAATGCGTATAAAAAAGAGCCCGTTTTCAGCAACAGTAAAATCCTCTACACCATCGGCGAAACAACTTTTAAAGAAAAACTGGGCAACGATTTTTTAAAACTCGCCAGCATTAATGATTATATAACAAAAAAAGAGCTGGAACCTTTTAAAGATATTAATAACCTGGCCATGTTTAAAGGAGGGGCAACCTTTGCAGACGCCGTTAGTTTTGGAGCAGATAAAGTCGATAAAAAACTGGTGGACGAATTTTCAAAAGTGAAAGGCAAAAAAATATTGAAATATGACGCCACAAGTGATTTAACAGACTATTTGCAATTGTATACCGACCTTGCAAAGTAGAAAAACTAACACCCATTTCATAAATTTATTATTGTGCATAGACGTATTCTACCATTCGTAATTATTTGTTTTCTTTTCGTTTCTTTTCTTAACTGGGGCTGCAACAAACTCGATACGACGGATATTGGCAGCGACCTTTTACCCGCAGTTGATAATGTACACACATTTGCCGACACCCTTGCCATCACTACCACACAGGGAGTTTATAATCCGGATACTACAGTAGTTACAAGAACGGCAGACCAGGCATTTGGACAAATGAATGATCCTCTTTTTGGGCAAACTACTGCCACCACTTACTTCCAGTTCAAGCCCACTTTTTATCCATTTTTCCTGGGTAATGCGGGAGATACATTATATAATGCTAATCCTGCTTTTATGGTAGGTTTGGATTCCGTGATACTTTGTTTAAAGTATACAGGTAATTATGGAGATAGTACCATCCCTTTAGACGTGCGGGTAAGAGAAGTAACAGATGTAAATTTCCGGGACAAGGTCAATGATCCAAATAATGTTAACACCTCATTCCATTTAGGTTCAGTGGTAGGCAGTGCTTCAATAGATGTACGCAGGTTGGCCGATACAGTAAGATATGTTGACAATGTAGATTTTTCTGTAAATACGATCCGTATAAAACTTTCAACTGCATATGCTACCCAATTATTCTTCAGGGATACATTGCTCGCGAATTTTGGTAATGATGCCTTTTATTCAGATAGCCTGTTCAGGCAATTTTATAATGGTCTTGCAGTAGAGGTCACAGGCGGGTCAGGCAACCAATTAATTTATGTCAATCTTGCTGATCCGGCATCCAGGCTGGAGGTTCATTACAGAAAGCGAACTGCCGGCACTGGCGTATTGGATACCACTTTTACTTCGCTTGTATTAAACGCTGATTATTTTGGCTCTACGATCAACAGGTCATCTAATACCGGCGATTATATTACACGGAACCGTCCGGCGTTGCCTTCAGGCGACCAGGAGATTTATCTGCAAACCAATCCCGGCACCTATGCTAACCTGAAAATACCTGCACTCACCGGTTTATCCAACAGGATCGTTCACCGTGCTGAATTAATTATAACGCAGATACCCGATCCTTCCAGGACTACATTTCCATCCCCGGCTTATCTCTATCTTGATTTGAAAGACAGCGGTACTGTGGCAAAATGGAAACCGATCTATTTCGACCTTAATACAAGCGTTTTATACGATCCCGATAACCAAAATCCGCTTTCGGTTAATTTTTTCCCCATCAGCAGCGGCGTTGATTATTTGTACTATGGTGGATACCGAAAGGACGGAACCGATAAATTTGGCAATGTCACCAATATTTACAACTTTAATATAACAAAGTATGTACAGGATATTGCAACTAATCATAGAACCAATTATGACCTTAGGTTATCTTCACCATTTACCTTTTTCTATCCTCAATATTCCCCCACAGCAATTAGCTATCCAAACAGTGTGGCGAATGGCAGGGTGAAGGTAGGCGGGGGTAATAATCCCAATTATAAAATGATCTTACGTATCATTTATTCAAACCTGTAAATAACATTTTATTAAGATAAGTACATAAGTCCCCTGAATATTTCGGGGGACTTTGTTGTTTAACATCTACAACCTTATCTTTGCACTCTTAAAAATTCAAACATGCCGTATTTATTTACATCAGAGTCAGTGAGTGAAGGACACCCGGACAAAGTAGCCGACCAGATCAGTGATGCATTGATCGATAACTTTTTAGCCTTTGACCCCAACAGTAAGGTAGCCTGTGAAACATTGGTAACCACGGGCCAGGTAATATTAGCCGGAGAAGTGAAAAGTAAGGCCTACCTGGATGTACAGGAAATTGCCCGTGGCGTGATCCGTAAAATTGGCTATACGGTAAGTGAGTATATGTTTGAAGCCAATTCCTGCGGGATATTATCTGCTATCCATGAACAGAGTGCCGATATTAACCAGGGTGTTGACAGAAAGAAAAAAGAAGAACAGGGTGCGGGAGACCAAGGAATGATGTTTGGTTATGCTACCAATGAAACAGAGAATTACATGCCGCTGGCGCTGGACCTTGCCCATTATATTTTGATTGAAATGGCTGCGATACGCCGGGAGAACAAACAAATAAAATACCTCCGGCCGGATGCCAAAAGCCAGGTTACTTTAGAGTATGATGATAATAACCAACCTGCACGTATAGACGCGATCGTGGTAAGTACACAGCATGATGATTTTGCCGCAGATGATATCATGCTTGCAAAAATAAAAAAAGACGTGATCAATGTGGTGATCCCGAGGGTGAAGGCAAAATATCCGAAGTATGCCCATTTATTTAATAATAAGATCAAGTACCATGTCAACCCAACCGGTAAGTTTGTCATCGGCGGCCCCCATGGCGACACGGGTTTAACAGGAAGAAAAATAATTGTAGATACTTATGGCGGCAAAGGTGCCCATGGCGGCGGGGCTTTCAGTGGTAAAGATCCCAGTAAGGTTGACCGTAGCGCCGCATACGCCACAAGGCATATCGCCAAGAATTTAGTGGCGGCGGGATTATGTGATGAGATATTGGTCCAGGTTTCTTATGCCATTGGCGTAGCACAACCCACAAGTATAAACGTAGTTACATACGGCACATCAAAAGTAAAGATCAGTGATGGTGATATTGCGAAGAAAGTGATGGCCATGCCCTGCTTTGATATGCGCCCTTACTTTATTGAACAAAGACTTAAATTACGAAACCCGATGTACAGCGAAACTGCTGCGTACGGGCACATGGGACGTAAAAATGAAGTGGTTGAAAAAATATTCACTTCACCAGACGGTAAATCCATTAAAAAGAAAGTGGAATTATTTACCTGGGAAAAATTAGACGCCGTGAAGGAAGTGAAAAAGGTATTTGGATTGAAATAAAGGCCCCCTTTAAGTTTGTTTGTTCCCGGGAAGAACAGGAAGGACAACTTGCGAAAACCATGAGGCTGTCTCAAAAGTTATTTTTTGTATTTCCCACAAAGCCCCGAAGAACACAAAGAAAAAATCAACATTGATTATTATTGCTTTGTGTTCTTCGGGGCTTTGTGGGAAACTCCTTTTGAGACAGCCTCATGGTTTTTTATTTTATAATGTTTTATATCCCTTGCATCCTTTAAATCCACCCAAATCATCGTTCAGACAATAATTAAACTTAATTTTGAATCGTGAAAAATTTCAGGCAACAGCAACAGCGTCCAAAGAAAAATACACTGGTCATTGGCAGAAAAGCGGTGATGGAAGCCATGCAAACAGGTAAACAACTGGAGCGGATCTATTTGCAAAGCACCGTGCACGGAGAAACGGTAGATGCGATACGAAAACTGGCCGAACAGTATCATATTCCCATCAATAAAGTGCCGGTAGAAAAACTGAATAATTTTAATGTCAGCAACCATGAAGGCTGTGTGGCACTCATTGCAAAAGTACAGTACCAGGATCTGCAGGATGTTATCTCTTTTGTTGTGGAAAAAGGAGAAATGCCTTTATTCTTAATACTCGACAGCATCACGGATATCAGGAATATTGGCGGCATAGCACGAAGCGCTTTTTGTTTTGGGGTGCATGCCATCATCATCCCTGATAAGGGCGTGGGAGCATTAAATGAAGACGCCATTTTAACTTCTGCGGGGGCATTGGAGCACCTTGCAGTATGCCGTGTGAATAGTTTGATGAAAGCAGTGGATGAACTGCATCTGAACGGCATTAAAGTTTTTGCCAGCGAGATGAAGGCAACCAATAAAGTTTTTGATATGGACCTCACCGCCCCCTGCGCAATAGTGATGGGAGGAGAGGAGCAGGGCGTTTACCCGGCACTGTTAAAAATATGTGATGCGCAATTCCAGATACCCATGACTGGTGATTTTGATTCACTGAATGTGTCGGTTGCCGCAGGCGTTATCCTGTATGAAGTAATGAAACAAAGATCTGCACCGGGAGGGATCTGATCATGTCTTTTTCCTCATCACAAACCTGTGGTAGATCAGTGTATTTGACTTCAGGTCTTCATGTATTTTAGAACCTTTAACCCCGGCAAATTCCTTAAAGGGTTTTTGAAACCATTTGGGAATACCGGCTGCAATGCGCTCCTGTTTAACCGCTTCTTCCTTTTCAATTGCTTCCACCACGTTATTCGTAATATCTTCATCCGACAGTAATTCCAATTCGCTTTTCAAAAGATTATTCTTTAATGTTTGCATTCCGTTTGGGCCACGCATATCTGTGATCAGAAAATATCCTCCCGGTCGCAATACCCTTTTAACTTCTGTCAGGAATTTTGGAACAGAGCCATAGGCATGACAGGATTCCACATTGATCACCACGTCAAAACTTTCAGCGCTAAATGGTAAATGTTCGGCATTGCCCTGGATATATTGCAGCCCTTCCCTGCCATGTTTTTCAATGGCCAGTTTTACTGCATTGTGTGCAATATCGAGGCCCGTCATTTGTTTGGGCTGCAGGTATTTTTTTATATATGCGGCACCACCGCCCCGGCCACAGCCCACTTCCAGCATATCCACGCCCGAAACATTCACTTTAGTGGAAAGATAATGGTACAATTGAATAGGATACCGGTTCAATTCATCGTCATTGTCCAGTACTGCCGGGACTTCCTGTGTACATGGCGAATAACCATAATTCATGAACTGCCAGTTTTCTATCCTGATCTTCTTCGCCAGCAACTCATAAATGGGTTTCCACATGATCCGGCGGAAAAATGGATAATCAGTCAACGAAAGAAATATTTTTGCGATCATTGAAGAGCAATTGACTTACCAATATGACGACAAGATAAATTTATTTTTGAAAACAGGAAAACATTATAATGCCTTTGATCATTCGTTCTGCCCATAAAAATAGAACAGGGGGGCATTTAATGTTGCAGTTTATCATCCGGTATCTGGTATCCGTCATCCTTTCAATTAATTGCTTACTGATAAATTGGTTTTTGGTTTATTATATCCCCTGATCTTTCTTAATGCCGGGTAGCGAATCCTTTGTTTTTTCAACTCTCTCAATTGAACATATTTCATGAACGTGTACCAGGAGGTCATTGTAGCAATTACAAAACCTTTCCATCCGTCCAGGAAACCCATTTTAAAAAAATAGTTCTGTAAAAAAGAAAATAAAGGAGAAATGCAGATATTTAAAAAGGAAGAGCGTTTGCCCTGTTTATAATATTTCTCTGCCGAAAGCCTTGCATACTCCATCATCTTGCGTGCAAAGTCATTACTGTTTTGGACAGTATAATGAAGTATATGCCCTTTTAAAGTGTGTATGCTGAGCCCTGATTGCAGGAATAGTTTTTCATGAACGATCTCCTGGTCGGTATATACTTTTTTGCGGTTGGCCATCCTGATATGCGAATCATTTCCCCATTCCCCGTGCGAGATCAGTTTATTGCCGAAATAATTTTTATACCGCATATTGTATACCAGGTGATCATTTGCAAGATCAATTTTCAGCAGGGCTGCTTTTAATTCATCATCCAATACTTCATCTGTATCCAGCATCAGGATCCAGTCGTAGGTAGCCAGTTGGGCAGCCTTATACCTGTTTTTGCCATAGCCTTCCCAACTGCCCTGTTCAATCCTCACACCGAAATCTTTCGCTATTTGTATGGAATCATCCGAACTTCCGGAATCATATACGAGGATCTCCTCTCCAATTCCCTGTACACTTAAAATGGTTTCTGCAATGTGCGGCGACCCGTTTTTACAAATGATGACAACAGAAATTTTCATAATAATTTTTTTATGTTGATAAAATGGTCATGGATTTATGAGATTTCCAGGAAAATAATTCTTTATTAATGTCAGAAAGTAAGATTACTGCCAACAATAGCAAGAATTGCACCCACTGCAAGCACTGATGCGCCTACAGCAATAATTGCTCCCTTAGTATGGCTTTTCCTTGTTCTTGTGATATCTTTTTCGGGTATTTCTGTTTTCTGCACATTGCTAAGCGGCATCGTGAAGGGGCCAATAGCAGCATGGCTGTTTGGGGTTGTAAACAGATGTACTTCATTTAATACATCTTCTTCATTTCCATAAGCGTCCTTTGTTTTTACATAATCCATTTTACCACTTATTCCTTTTGTCAAATGCACTATATGTTCTTCAGGCAGGGAATCTAAATTACATTGTATACTTTTCCTGTCGGCGGTAATTGAAATATTACTCATGGCGTAGGCCTGGGTGCTATCCCGCAGGATAAAATATTTGTGCTTCATTTTCAGGTCTTCAATACTGTTGGCCGTTGCAGGGTTAGTGGTAGTTATTGCTTTGTAATAATTACTGCATGAAGAGAATGCAGCAAGAACGATGATAGCGGTCATTAACTTTTTCATGATTGATTGTTTTTAGTTGATGAAAAATGATTGGTTTGGTTAAAAATTAATTCCTTATTAAAATGAATGATTATAAATACTATTTTCCAATGGGTATGGATAAAGTAACACCTGTTATTTTCTTACTTATTTTACCCGGCAATCCAAAAGCAGCTTTTTGTGTAGTCATGGAAAGATTTGCCCTCAACTTATTTTTTCGTGCTCCAATAAATAAGGGGATACTTCCCAGCATGGATAATCCACCGGTGACAACAAGTACCGATGCAAAACCGGCTTTCGCAGATGAACCGGGGTTATAAAAAAAACCGAATGGGTCGTAGTCCTTTGGGAATACCGCCACGCCGATCGTGGTTAAAACAGCACCACCCCCCAGTAATACCCATGCAGCCGTTTTTTGATTATTGGCCTTTTTTAAATAAGGATTCGCGGCATAGTAATCATTGATTTTGGTACCGGAAGAATCCACCTGGCCATAGCATGAGGTAACCAGCGCTGTAATTACCGGGATAAGAAGGATGATCTTTTTCATGATATTTTGTTTTAGGTTGATGTTTTTTGAATAACAACCCAAAACTAAAACGTCACAAAGGCTTTCCCTAATTGATAAATGCATACCTTTTTTGCTTTTTGGTAAATACTGATTATATGACTGAACATTCTCCCGAACAAGCAGATATTTTGCAAAAAAATACCATGATCGTTATCTCAATTGGCAGATATTACTAAACCTTCTATTACGAAAGGGCAATTAGTACTAAACTTATTTCTAATGGGAAGAACAGCGCATTTATCTCTTGGTAGTTTTTCAGGCAATTAAGAAAATGTTTTTTCAAAGGGAACATCAAGAGAAGAAAACCGCCTTTTGGTAACTAATTCTGTCGCAGGCTGGTGGGGACACCAGCCTGGGCGGACCGCCGTGGTCGGTGTCCCCACCGACCACAATCACCAAATGGAAGCGACAATTTG